>Ga0115006_10000112_pt1 | contig 38931 bp, 41 predicted proteins | sample ArcOceMetagenome_3_FD_88943 | JGI IMG/M metagenome (GOLD analysis project Ga0115006, IMG submission 88943) | Marine eukaryotic phytoplankton communities from Arctic Ocean - Arctic Ocean- Svalbard ARC20M Metagenome | ecosystem: Environmental > Aquatic > Marine > Oceanic | place: Arctic Ocean...
ACTTGTTCAAGGGCTAAAAACTTTAAAATACTAAGATTTACTGTTGGATGAAACCTTAACCCCCCTTTATACGGTCCAATTGCCGAGTTCATTTGAACTCGATACCCTCTATTAACTTGAATCTCTCCATTATCATCAACCCAATTAACTCTGAACATCAAAACTCTTTCAGGCTCAACCATTCTCATTAAAATATTTTTACCGTGATAGATATCTTTTGAAACTATGTAAGGAAGAACTGTTTCGGCTATTTCTTTAACTGCCTGCATAAATTCAGGCTCATGAGAGTTTTTTTTATCTATTTCTGAAATAAATTTTTTTATAATCTTTTTCATACTAAAAAGGATTTATTTATCTAAGTTAAACAATTAATTATAGTTCAAATTACCCGATTGCTTGTCTTAAATCCTCGATTAAATCTTCAACATCTTCGATCCCTATACTAAGCCTGACCAAGGAGTCAACAACACCTGATTTTTCTCTTTCTAATTTAGGAATTGAGGCATGTGTCATTGATGCAGGATGCCCTGCTAAACTTTCTACTCCTCCTAAAGATTCTGCTAATGTGAAAACTTTTAAAGACTCAACAATTTTTAAGGATTTACGAAGGCTGTTTCCTTTTGTTGTAAAAGAAATCATTGCTCCGTAGTTGTTCATTTGATTTTTTGCAATTTCATGATTTGGATGCGTTTTAAATCCTGGCCAATAAACCGATTCAATTTCCGGGTTGCTTTTTAAGTAATTGGCGATTTTTTCTGCATTTTCACAATGTCTCTCCATTCTTACATGTAATGTTTTAATCCCTCTTAATGTTAAAAAACTATCCATAGGTCCGCAAATTGCTCCACTTGCGTTTTGAATGAAATATAGTTGTTTAGAAAGCTCTTTATCATTTACGATAAGTGCTCCTAAAACTACATCGCTGTGCCCTGCTAAATATTTTGTTGCGGAGTGCATAACTATATCAGCACCAAGCAAAAGAGGTTGTTGCAAAAACGGAGTCGCAAAAGTATTGTCAACAGCTAAAAGAAGATTGAATTTTTTTGAAATATTACTTAGACCTTTTATGTCTATAATATTCATCATTGGATTAGTTGGCGTTTCAACCCAAATCATTTTAGTATTATTGTTTACTAAACTTTTGATTTTAGATAAATCGTCCATTTCAGTAAAATGAAAAACAAGCCCATACTTTTCAAAAATCTTAGTAAAGAGTCTATAAGAGCCTCCATACAAGTCATTAGTAGAGATTACTTCATCACCAGGACTTAACAGCTTAAGAACGGCATCAATTGCCGCTAAACCAGATCCAAATGCCAAACCAAATCCCCCACCTTCAATACTAGCCAAGGATTTTTCTAAAGCACTTCTTGTCGGATTATGTGTTCTACTGTATTCGTAACCTTTATGATCGCCTGGAGATTTTTGAGAATATGTTGATGTTTGATATATGGGTGGCATTACAGCACCGTACCCTTTTTCTTCAATTTGACCTCCGTGAATAGTTTTTGTATTAAATTTCATTTTAACTAAATTAGTTTTCCAAATATATGCCTTCTAAATTCAAACTGAAATTTTTTAAATGAATAAATTATTCTATCTCTCGTCATGTTCCACATGTAAAAAAATAATTAAACAATGGTCTTTGAATCAGTCTATTAGCTTAATAGATATAAAAAAAAATTCAATAGATGAAAAAGCATTAAAGGAACTTTTTGAAATCACTAACAGCTATGAAGTTTTATTTAATAAAAGAGCGCAATTATTGAAAAAATTGAATCTAAATTTTAGTGAGTTAAAAGAAAAGGATTTTAAAAAATTAATACTAACTCATTACAGCTTTTTAAAAAGACCGGTATTATTATTAAATAGTAAAATTTATATAGGAAACTCTAAAAAAAATGTAGGAGAAGCTGAAATTGAACTTAACAAAAAGTAGTTTAATCTATTTTTTTAAAAAAATAAAAAACAGATTTTGTATTATTGTTTAAATTTTAATTATGAGTGTTTTTAAATCAATTAGTTTAGTTTTTGTTTTTCTTTTAGTTTCTGGCTGTGGTGATTCAAAAAAACCAGAAGAAAAGTCGATCTATAAAAGGGTTAAAACTGAAAAAAGACAAGTGAAAGAGGCTAATAATGTTACTCCCATAGACCTTAATAATAAAGGTATTGGTCCAATTAAAAATTATAGTTTTAGTTCTGAGATAAATATGGATTTAGTAAGTGAAGGCAAGCAAGTTTTTAATTCAAAATGTACAGCATGTCATAATGTAAACAGAAGATTAATTGGCCCTGCTATGACAGGAATTTATGAAAGAAGAAGTGTGGAATGGGTTTTAAATATAATGCTGAATCCTGATCAAATGTTAAAAGAAGATCCCGTAGCTATTGCTCTTTTAAAAGAATATAATAACATATTGATGTTAAATCAAAACCTCACTGAACAAGAGGCTAAAAGTTTAGCAGAATACTTTAGAACTCTTTAATATGAAATCAAAATTATTTTATATATTTTTTTTAAGTTTTTCCTTTGCCTTATCTCAAAGTAAAGCCACAGAAATATGGGAGCCAACCCCAGAAAAAATAGAATCATTTAGTTTTTCAAAAGCACCAAGTGATGCCATTATTTTATTTGATGGAACAGATTTTTCAAACTGGGTTACCTGGGGAGATAAAGAGCCACAATGGATAATCAATAATGACGGCTCCATGACTGTTGTCAACGGAAAGGGCTCGATTCAAACAAAAGAATCATTTGGGTCTGTTCAATTACATATTGAATGGAAAACGGGTGCTGAAGGATTAGACAAGCACATCAATCAAAGTAGGTCAAATAGTGGAGTTTTTTTTCAAAAAAATTATGAAATACAAATATTAGACAGTTATCAGAACCCTACTTATGTTAATGGTCAAGCAGGATCTGTTTATAAACAATATATTCCTTTAAAAAATGCAAGTAAAAAACCAGGTGACTGGCAGTCTTATGACATTATTTTTACAGCACCTGAGTTTAAAAACAAAACATTAGAAAACCCTGGTTACTTTACAGTTTTTCACAATGGAGTTTTAATTCAAAATCATGTTGAAATTAAAGGTACTACGACAAATGTTGGACAGCCAAAATACTCAGCTCACGGAAATGCTCCGATAATGCTACAAGATCATTGTTGCATTCCATTAAGTTTTAGAAATATATGGTTAAGGAAATTAGACTAAGCCTCACTTTTTTGTAAATTTACGGACATGTTACAATCAATGACTGGTTTTGGAAATGCTTCTATAGATTCAGAATTTGGAAAAATATCTTTGGATATTAAGTCCTTGAACAGTAAAAATCTCGATCTGAATTACAGTTTAAACCCAATGTTTAGAAACATTGAGAGTGATATAAGATCAATTTTAACAACCAGTTTAAAAAGAGGTAAGATTGATTTTAAAATTAATTTTAAAATTTCAGAAAATAATTTTAATTCTAACTTAAATCATGATGTTATAAAATCTTACATCAAAGATTTGAAAAAAATCACACCCGGAACTTTATTTGATCGCGCTGAATTTCTTAAAATTGCGATTACACTTCCAAACTCTATTGAAACTAATCGTCCTGATCTTAATCAAAATTTGTTGGATGCCATTATAGAATTAGTTAAAAACGCTATTAAAGAACTAATTGACTTTAGAACTCAAGAAGGAGTTTCTATGGAAAAAGATCTTCTCAGTAATTTAGAGGTAATCCAGAACAAACTGATACAAATAGAAGAGTTGATCCCAGAAAGAATGAACTCAATAAAAAAAAGATTAAAGAAAAATTTAGATAATATCAATGTAGAGATTGACCTAAATAGATTTGAACAAGAATTGATTTATTATTTAGAAAAATTTGACATTAATGAAGAGATAGTTAGATTAAAAAATCATTTAATTTATTTTAAAACGACATTGAATGAAAGTCAAATTGAAAAAGGAAAAAAATTAACATTTATAAGTCAAGAATTAGGTAGAGAAATCAATACTATTGGTTCAAAATCTAATAACTTGCCAATGCAGCAGGCTGTGGTTGAAATGAAAAATGAGTTAGAAAAAATAAAAGAACAACTTCTTAATGTTTTATAATGTTTAAAGGAAAATGTATTATTTTTTCTGCTCCATCTGGAAGTGGTAAAACCACTCTAGTTAAGCACCTATTAAATCAAAAAGAATTGAATTTGTCTTTTTCGATTTCAGCTACAACAAGACAAAAAAGAGATGGTGAAATTGAAGGAAAAGATTATTTTTTTAAATCTAAATTAGAGTTTAATAAACTAATTAACAATGGAGATTTACTTGAATTTGAAGAAGTTTACGATAGTGTTTTTTATGGGAGTCTGAAGGATGAAGTATTGAAATTATTAGAAACACGAAACGTAATATTTGATATTGATGTACTTGGCGGCATTAAATTAAAAGAATATTTTAAAAAGAATGCACTTTCAGTTTTCGTTAAACCACCAAGTATAAAAGAACTTAAAAAAAGATTAGTTTCTAGAAACAAGGATTCTGAGAAGTCTATTGAAATAAGAATTCAAAAAGCTCAAAAAGAAATAGAAAAAGAACCAAATTTTGATATTACCGTTATCAACGACAATCTTGATTTAGCTAAAAATCAATCGCATATTGCAATTCAAAAATTTCTATATAAATGAATAAAAATGTAGGATTGTTTTTTGGAACATTTGATCCATTACATAATGGCCATATTGCAATAGCCAAATATTTTTTAAAAGAACTAAATTTAGATGAAATCTGGTTTGTGATCACTCCATTAAGTCCCTTCAAACAAGAAAATAAAGTAACGAGCTATTATGATAGATTTAAAATTATCAGTAACTATTGTAAAAAAAACAGCAAGATAATTTGTTCTGATGTTGAGTTTAATCTCAAGCCTCCTTATAATACAGCTGATACTCTAACACATTTAAATTTAGAATATCCTAGTACGGTTTTTAAAATTATATTGGGCGAAGATAATTTGAACACCCTTCATTTGTGGAGTAATCACCAACTGATTTTAGAGCACAAAATATGTGTTTATCCTCGAAAAAGCCTGACAAAAGAAAAAAGTCAACTAATTAGCCATCCGAATGTAAACTTGTATAACGCTCCAATTATGGAAATATCTTCGACTCTTATTAGAAAAAATATTTTAGAAAAAATTTCAATATCTCATCTTGTTCCAAAAGAAATAGAAGAAATGTTAATTAAATAATTAACTCTTTCAACTGAGTAAAAATAAATATTTAACCAATTATTAACAATTTGAATCGTTTTTTTTATTCAAATTGCACCCCCTTAGTTTTTTAAGTAATTTTATAATAAATAAATAAAAATGAACAAAGAAATTGACATTAAAGAAATCAACGTACTAATTGAAAAGGAAAGTGCTTTTATTGACATACTTATGCTTGAAGTGAATAAAGTAATTATTGGACAAAAGCACATGATGGAAAGATTATTAATTGGTCTTTTAGGACAAGGTCACATACTTTTAGAAGGTGTACCGGGTCTTGCAAAAACATTGGCTATAAATTCTTTAAGTAAAGCTGTCAAAGGTAGTTTTAGTAGAATACAATTTACACCAGATTTATTACCAGCAGATGTAGTGGGAACTATGATTTATAATATGAAAGAAAATGATTTTTCAATTAAGAAAGGTCCGATCTTCGCCAACTTTGTGCTTGCAGATGAAATAAACAGGGCACCCGCTAAAGTTCAATCAGCTTTATTAGAATCAATGCAGGAAAGACAAGTTACTATTGGAGATTCAACATTTAAATTAGCACCTCCATTTTTAGTAATGGCAACTCAAAATCCTGTAGAACAAGAAGGAACATACCCTCTCCCTGAAGCTCAGGTTGATAGATTTATGTTAAAAACTATAATTGATTATCCAAAAATTGAAGATGAACAACTAATAGTCAGAGCTAATATTAACAATAGTTTTGGAGAAATTAAGCCTGTTGTTACGGTAAAACAAATCATTAGGGCTCAGGAATCAGTTAGAAAAGTATATATGGATGAGAAAATTGAAAAATATATTTTAGATTTAGTTTTTGCAACAAGATACCCTGAGAAATATGGCTTAGAAGATTTAAAGCCATTAATAAATTTTGGAGCTTCACCAAGAGGAAGTATTAATCTTGCTAATGCCTCAAGATGTTATGCTTTTATAAAAAGAAGAGGATATGTAGTTCCGGAGGATGTTAGAGCTGTAATTCATGATGTTTTAAGGCATAGAATAGGCCTTACATATGAGGCTGAGGCAGAGAATATTACATCTGAGGAAATAATTAATAAAATAGTTAATCAAGTTGAAGTTCCTTAGAAAACAATTAACTACACCTAATTAATCATTTGCATTATTTTGGAAACTAAAGACCTGTTAAAAAAAGTCAGAAAAATTGAGATCAAAACCAGAAGATTAAGTAATAATATTTTTGGGGGGGAATATCATAGTACATTTAAAGGAAGAGGAATGACTTTTAGCGAAGTTAGAAACTATCAGTTTGGAGATGACGTTAGAGCTATCGATTGGAATGTTACCGCCAGATATAATGAGCCTTTTGTAAAAGTTTTTGAAGAAGAAAGAGAGCTTACCCTAATGCTTATAGTTGACGTAAGTAGCTCCGCTTTATTTGGAACAGATAATGCTATAAAAAAGAATATTATTACCGAAATTTCAGCAACTTTAGCATTTTCAGCACTTCAAAATAATGATAAAGTAGGTTTAATTTTGTTTAGTGATCAAATTGAACTATTCATCCCACCTAGTAAAGGAAAAACACATGTTCTTAGAATTATTAGGGAATTAATTGAATTTAAACCAAAAAGTATAAAAACAAATATTAGTGTTGCTTTGGAATTTTTAATTAGTGTTTTGAAAAAAAAGTCTATCGCATTTATTTTGTCAGATTTTATTTCACCTGATTATGAGAAAACATTAAAAATCACATCAAAAAAACATGATTTAACTGGCATTAAAGTATTTGATAAGCTGGAAGAGTTTATTCCAGATTTAGGATTAGTTCAAATGCTTGACCAGGAAACAGAGCAAGTTCAATTAATTGACACATCATCAAAATTTGTAAGAGATAGTTATAAAAAAGAAAGCACATTAAAATTTAAAAACTTTAATGACTTATTCACTAGAAATGGAGCAGGTACCATACTTTGTAGAACAGACGAAAGTTATATTAAAAAACTATTAAATTATTTTAAAAATCGTGGTTAATAAGAAAATTATAATATCGTTTTTTTTACTCAATTTAAGTTTTGGACTACTTTCTCAAACCCCAATCAATTTAAAGTCTAAAGCAGATACACTTTCTATTAAAATCGGAGAAGAAATAAAGTACGAATTTTCTTTTGTTGCTGATTCATTGAATGATTTTGAATTTAAATTACTAAAATTTAACCCTCCTATTGACGTGATTCAAGAATTTCAAATAGACACATTATATGAAGAGAACATGGTAAGGTTTGTTAAAAAATATTCTCTAACAAGTTTTGAGACAGGATCATTTTCTATAATTCCCCCTATCAAAATTTTAGATCAAATAATTAAATCTCGAGATTCAATTATTATCATTGTTTCAGGTGTCAAAGTCGACACTGTCAGTAAGAAATTTTTTGATATAAAAAATATAATTCAAGTTGAAAGAAATAATGAAGGTTGGTGGAAAAAATATTTTTTGATTCTTAGTATAATTTTAATTCTAATATTATCTGTTAAGCTTTACAAGGAATCTAAATACTTTAATTCATCTAAAGAAATCATTACTCCTCCACTTGAGAAAGCGATTAAAGCATTAAAATCGTTAGAGCTGAATGAATCTAATAACCAATCAGATTACAAAGAATATTATTCTAAATTAACAGAAATTGTAAAAAATTATTTTGAAGAAGAAGTTAAAGTAGATGCGCTTGAAAGCACAACTAATGAATTAATAGTAAAATTAGAATTGTTAAAAGATGCAGGCCAATTAGATATCTCTAAAGAAACTTTAAAAAATTTTAAATCAGTATTGTCTACAGCCGATTTAGTAAAATTTGCAAAATCAACACCAGGCTCTAAAACAGCAATTCTAGACAAACAACTTTTAGAGACTGTTCTTGTTGATACTAAAGAAGCTATACCTAAGCCATCTGAAGAGGAGCTTTTAAAAAACGAAGAGTATCGTAAGAAAACAGAAAAAGAAAAGAAAAGAAAATTAATATTTAAGGTTGTCAAGATATTAAGTCTAATGGCTTTTGTCTCCCTAGTTGCAAGTATTTCAATTTTTGGATGGGAAGAAGTTAAAGATAATTTGTTTGGAAATTCAACAAAAGAACTTTTACAAAAAGAAGATTGGGTTGAAAGCAGTTATGGAGCATTTCCAATTAAATTATCGTCACCAGATGTGTTAAAAAGAATCGATTCTAAAATAGGTCAATTATTTAGTTTTCAGAACTTAGAAGATCCTTTTAGTTTATCAATCAGCACAAGACCAATTAATAAAGATGATGACATTCAATCCATTCTTATGGCAAAAATAAAATCTAATGGAGCATTAAACATTTTAACTAAACAGGAGGAGTTTACTCTTAACAATGGAATAACCACCACTAGATATTACGGCTCTTTTGATTATCTTAACAAGGAGGAGGTTTCAGTCAAAAAAGAATATTCTAGCTTATCATTTTTTGAAAATGGAGGAACTCAAACTTTAAATATTATTATAGACAGGAATAATAAATATGCAAAACAAATTAGAACTAGAATTGAAAACTCAATAGACTTTAATAAGAAATAAAATGTTTAATAATATTACATTTTCCAATCCTGAATTTTTATGGCTTATTATAGCCTTGGTGTTCTTTGTTGTTGTTAATCACAGAATTAAACATCTAAAAAATTCTAAACTTAAAATGTCTTCAATTGATTCGTTTAGTAAAGCATCTTTTAAAATTACTCTTTATCCCTTTCTAAATTTGTTAAGATATTTGGCGTTAGGATCTCTAATTATTGCATTAGCCAGACCACAAATAATCGACATATCTACACAAACTAAAAAAAGTAGAGGAATTGATATTGTAATAGCTGTTGACGTTTCATCAAGTATGCTTGCCCAAGATTTAAAACCTAATAGACTAGAAGCATTAAAGGAAGTGGCTAAAGAATTTATTAACGATAGGGTCAACGATAGAATTGGTCTTGTAGTGTACGCAGGTGAAAGCTATACAAAGACTCCGGTTACATCAGATAAATCAATTATAGTAAAGTCTTTGAGCGAAATTATTTTTGATGGAATAATCGAAGATGGAACAGCAATTGGCATGGGTTTGGCTACCTCAGTTAATAGACTTAAAAACAGTAAAGCTAAAAGTAAAGTAGTTATTTTACTTACTGATGGAGTGAATAACTCTGGATTTATTGACCCAAATACTTCTGCAGACTTAGCTCTTTCTTTTGGAATAAAGACATATACCATTGGATTGGGTAGTAATGGAAATGCTTTAGCACCTATAGCTTTAAATCCAGATGGATCTTTCAGATACGGTATGACAAAAGTTGAAATTGATGAAAAGCTTTTGGAATCAATAGCTTCTAAAACAGGAGGATTATATTTTAGAGCTACTGACAATAAAAAGCTTAAAGAAATATATCAAGAAATTAATAAACTTGAAAAAACCGATGTAGAAGAATTTAAATATTCAAATGCTCAGGAAATTTACAGAGGGTTTGTATTATTAGCAATTTTTTTAATAATTCTGGAGTGGATTTTAAGAACAACATTATTTAAAAGTTTTATATAAATGTACCAGTTAGAAGAAACATTTTATTTTTATTTATTAATAATAATCCCTGTGTTTATTATAGGATTTATATTCTTGAGTAGCTGGAAAAACAGAATACAAAATAAATATATCTCTGCAGATTTATTAAAGATTTTGAGTCCAAATATTTCTACCTTTAAACCAAAAATTAAATTATTGTTTTTAATTTTTTTCATTTTATTTGCAACGCTTTCCCTTGTAAATCCAAAAATAGGAACAGAGCTTAAGACTGTAAAAAGAGAGGGTGTAGATTTAGTCTTTGCTGTTGATGTTTCGAAAAGTATGTTGGCCGAGGATATAGCTCCAAACCGTTTAGAAAAAGCCAAAAGAATAGTTTCAGAAATTATCAATAAATTAAATAACGATAGAGTAGGTGTTATTGCATATGCAGCTTCTGCACTTCCAATACTTCCAATAACGGATGACTATTCAACTGCTAAAACTTTTTTACAAAGTCTGACAACAGACATGTTATCTTCTCAAGGAACTGCCGTTTTAGAATCAATAAATCTAGCTAAGGATTTTTATGATGACGATAATCAAACCAACAGAGTTTTGTGTATTCTTTCTGATGGTGAAGATCATGAAATTCAAAATCAAAATATTACAGAAATCGCTAAAAGCTCTGGTATCACAATTATTACAATTGGACTAGGTTCAGTTAAAGGGTCTCCAATTCCTTTAAAAGAAAATAATATTGTGAAGTCTTATAAAAAAGATCAAAACGGAGATGTAGTTATTACAAAACTAAATATAGAATTATTAAAAAACATAGCTAATTCATCTAATGGAATTTATATAGATGGAGCAAATACAGAGTCAGTTGTAAAAGCAATTGTTGAAAGGTTAAAAGAAATGGATAAAAAAGAATTTGAATCCAAGCAATTTGTAGCGTATAAAGATCAATTTCAGTGGTTCATTGGGTTTGCAATTCTTTTTTTAAGTTTGGAGTTAATTATTTTTGAGAAGAAAACATATTGGGTAAAAAAATTAAATTTATTTAATGAATAGAATCGCGATAATTTTTTTGTTATTTTTTATTAAAGTTAGCTCTCAAGAGACAACGATTAATAAGGAGTCTAATAATTTGACTTTAGATGGTAATATTGAATTTGCTGACAAGAATTTAATTGAAGCCGAAACCCTTTATAGAAAATCAATTTCTAAGGATTCTTTAAATATTAAAGCATCTTATAATTTAGGAAATTCGTTTTATAGAAACGAACTAAAACAGGAAGCAATAAATCAATATAAATCATCAATTAAAAAAGCAAAAAGTAAAGAAACTATACACAAGTCTTTTCATAACTTAGGTAATATTTATATGCAAAATGAAGATTATCAAAATGCCGTCAATTCATTTAAAAACGCATTGCTTAATAATCCTTCTGATGATGAAACAAGGTACAATTATGTATTAGCTAAAGAATTATTAAAAAACCAACAAAAGGATAATAAAAAGGATGATAAGAAGGACGATAAGAAGGATGAGAAGAAAAAAGATGATAAAAAGGACGATAAGAAAAAAGATAAGAAAAAAGATGATAAAAAGGACGATAAGAAAAAAGATAAGAAAAAAGATGATAAAAAGGACGATAAAAAGAATAATAAAGGAGACAATAAAAATGATAAAAAAGAAAAACCACAACCAAACAAAATATCTCCTGAACAACTTAAAAATTTATTAAAAGCAATGGATAATGAAGAGAAAAAAGTCCAGAAAAAGATTAATAAAAATAAGATTAAAGGAACTCCTGTCAAAAACAAAAAAGATTGGTAATTAAAAATGAAACTTAGATTTTATATATTTTTATTTTTTTGGATCACTTCAATTAGTAATCTAAAAGCCCAGGAAAACTCAGTTAGCTTTGAGGCTATTTTGAGTAAAAAATCTTTAGGTATTAATGAAAAATTGAGAGTTGATTTTAAAATGAATAAAGATGGAGATAATTTTACTCCTCCAAATTTTACTGGTTTTAAAGTTGTCGGAGGTCCAAACCAATCAGTAAGTAATATGTGGGTAAATGGGAAAAGAACTTTTTCTAAAATTTACTCATATTTTTTAAGTCCAATTAAAAAAGGATCAGTTACAATAGGCCAGGCAACTATTGAAATAGACAATAAAATTTACAAAACTCTTCCTGTAAAAATTAGCGTAAGTGAATCGGTTTCGATAAGCAAAGATCCAAGTGACCCCAACTATGTTGTTAATGAAAATTTACATTTAGTAGCGGAAGTTTCTAATATAAGTCCTTTTCTAAACGAAGGAATTTCTATCATATATAAATTATATTATTCTCCTCAAATTAATGTAACTAATGTAGGTGAGATAGAAACTCCTGAATTTGAAAATTTCTGGTCTCAAAATATAAAAATTCCTAGATTACAAATTGAAAGAGGATCTTACAAGGGCGATAATTATAATTTTGTAACCTGGAAAAAAATAGTTTTATATCCGCAAAAATCGGGGAAACTTGAAGTTCTTCCACTTTCGCTAGATGTTTCGGTGGATGTCCCTACAAATAGAAGAGATTTTTTTGGAAATCGTATTTATAATCAAGTATCTAAAAAAGTAACTGCAGGCAAAAGATCAATTAACGTCAAAGTATTACCATTAAATTCTCCAGAAAGTTTTAACGGAGCTGTTGGAAAATTTGATATTAAATTAAAAACAAATAAAACGGAACTAAATGCATCAGAATCTTTACAGGCAACGGTTAAAGTTTCGGGAAATGGAAATCTAAAGCTCTTTTCAACTCCATCGATTAAGGTCCCCAGCTCTCTTGAAAAGTACGATCCAGAGTATAATGAAAAAGTATCTACAAATTTGACGGGAATGAAAGGTTTTATTTCAAACACCTACACGTTAGTTCCTCAATTTCAAGGAAAGTATCCTATAAAGCCAGTAGAATTTACTTTTTTTAATCCAAAATCAAATAAATATGAAACAATTTATTCTGATGAAATAATTATTAATGTTTTAGAAGGACCACTATCGTTTCAGGAAAAAAACATTAATAGTTCGAGTACAACGAAGTCCAAGAATATATTACCCTCAATAAATCAGTTTAAATTTATTAAAACTGATTCTGATTTAGTCAAAATCAACTCCAAACCTTTCATATATTCATTAAGCTTTTATTTAATTTTAATATTTCCAGTATTAGCAATTTTGTTGTTAGTTATATTTTTTAAATCAAACAATATTACAAGTTCCAAATTAAAAGAATCGAAATCCAGAAGGGCCAACAAGCTTGCTAAAAAATATTTATCAGATGCCAGAAAAAATTTAGAAAATAAAGACATGTTTTATGTTGCTTTAGAAAAAGCACTTCACAATTTTTTAAAATCAAAACTGTTTATTGAAACTTCGGATTACAGTAAAGAAAAGATTTCAAAGTTGCTTTACAGTAAAGATATTGAAAAAGAGTCATTGGAATTGTTTATTAAATTAATTGAAAATTGTGAGTTTGCAAGGTTTACGCCGGCTTCTGAGTTTAAAATAAATAATGACTACGAAAATGCAGTAAAGGTCATTACAAAAATTGATAAAGAAATTTAAAATGAAAAAAACAATTATCCTTTGTAGTTTCTTTTTTTGTGGGATTATTTTCTCTCAAACAGAAAATGAAGTTGGCTTTAAATCTGGTATTGAGCTATACAATAAAGGAGATTATAATGAAGCAATTAATTTATTTGTTAAAATAATTAATAATGGCGAGCACTCGGATGAATTATACTTTAATTTAGGGAACAGTTATTATAAATTAAATGATATTCCTAACAGCATATATTACTTTGAAAAAGCCTTACAATTAAACCCTAACGACAAGGATATACTAAATAATTTAGCCTATTCTCAAAATATGTTAATTGATAAAATAGACCAATTACCTTCAAATCAATTATCAGATTTTATTAATTACATATCAATGTTTTTTTCTACAAAGCAGTGGCTTATTTTAGGGATTATATTTTTATATTTTTTCTTAATTCTATTTGTGATTTATTTTTTTAAAAAGGAGAGTAATGATAAAAAAAATTATTTCACATTGTCATCAGCTTTTTTTTGTCTCACCATTATTTTTATATTAACAGGAATTACAAAATTTGAAAATCAAAAATCTAATATTCAAGCTATAATCTTTGAGAAAAAAATTGATTTTAGAACAGAACCTAATTACAGAAGCGAAATCCAGTTTAATCTACACGAAGGCACCAAAGTAACCATTAAAGAAGAGCTCAATGATTGGGTCTCAGTTGAATTAATTAATGGCGCTAGTGGATGGATGGAATCAAAATCAATTAAAAAAATTGATTGAATTGCTGCTCAAATTAAAAAGGCTCAAAAGCTGATCTCCTAAGTTTAAAATAGGACGGTATAAAAAAGTTGATTCAATAATTTCATTGTCTATAAACGAAAACTCTGAATTTATATTTTCAAAAAATACAAAACAAAATGAAACTATTAGAAGATACTTGATAACTCCAAACAGTCCTCCAAATAATTTATTTAAAAATCCTAAAAAAAGAATTTTAGCAATTTTTGTTAAAGCTTTTCCTGTAATAGAAATACTAACAAGAATAATGATAAATGTAAATGCAAAGGAAAAAATCTTTATATATGAATCTTCCAATGATTCTAATTGATTAGGGAAAGTATTATTGATAAAATCAAAGGTTAGTCCAGAAAATTTTAAAGACCCATAAGCCCCAAGAATTAAAGCTAATATTGATGTCAGCTCTATTATTAAACCTTTGCTATAGCCTCTATAAAAGCCAAGGGCGGTAAGGCATACAATAAAAATGTCTAAGTAATTCAAGATTTTATTTACAAATATAAGTATATTGTTTTCATACAATTGAAATTATATTTTAAATGGAATCAAAAAAGGATTTAAGCGAGAAATGGAAAAATATTTTAAATCTTTTAAGTAATGAATTTAATAAAGGAGATGTTTTAGATATCGAAAGTGTTATTTATTTGATTGGAGTTCAGGAATTTGGGAATCCAAATATAAAATTTAATAAAGATCAAAAAATTGATATCATGCACATTGCAGTATGTCGTTTATTAGAGCCTTATGGATTTTATGAATTTGACTATGTTGATAAAGACGGTTGGCCTCATTACAAAACCATTAATAAATTACCAAACTTGAAGTCTGGTGAACAAAGTATTTTAATGAAAGAATCCATTATAAATTATTTTATTGAAAAACAACTTATTGAATAAATGAAAATGAGTATTTTTGAATCAATATTTATATCAATTCATGATTGAGGAAATACAAAAAAAAATTCGACAAGCATTAATTTTTTCTGCAAAGAATAACGATGAGCTTGAAAAATTTAGAATAGATTTTATAGGGAAAAAAGGATTTGTTAGTCATTACTTTTCTGAGTTTAAGAAGGTTGAGCCTTCAAAGAAAAAAGAATATGGATTAGCAATAAATGAGTTAAAAAACATTACTCTTAGTAAAATAGAAGAATTAAAAAAAGCAATTAATAAAGACACTGGTGATACGAATGTAGATTTAGACTTAACAAAACCAGCATCAATGATTGAGCTTGGGTCAAGACATCCTATTTCGATTATTAGAGACAAAATAATTGATATTTTTTATAAAATTGGTTTTAATGTTTCTGAAGGCCCAGAAATTGAAGATGATTGGCATAATTTTACTGCCTTAAACCTTCCATTACATCATCCTGCCAGAGACATGCAAGATACTTTTTTCATAAATAAAGATCCAGATCTTCTTCTAAGAACACATACTTCATCAGTTCAGATTAGGCATATGGAAGAAAATAATCCTCCTATTCGAACTATTTCACCAGGAAGAGTTTATAGAAATGAAGATATTTCAGCCAGATCACATTGTTTTTTTCATCAAATAGAAGGTTTATATATTGATGATAATGTTTCTTTTGCGGATTTAAAACAAACCTTACTTTATTTCACAAAGGAATTGTTTGGCAAATCTAAAATAAGACTAAGACCGTCCTATTTTCCTTTTACTGAACCTAGCGCTGAAGTGGATATATATTGGGGTTTAAACTCTGAAACTGATTATAAAATTACTAAAGGAACTGGTTGGTTGGAAATAATGGGTTGTGGAATGATTGATCCAAATGTGTTAGATAATTGTAAAATTGATTCTAGTAAATATTCAGGCTTTGCTTTTGGAATGGGCATAGAAAGAATAGCTATGCTTCTTTACCAAATTGAAGACATAAGAATATTATACGATAATGATATAAGATTTATTAATCAATTTAAAGACTCAATCTAATTGATAAGTTAATTTTTTTATTGTTGCTTTAGGATTGGAATTTTGATAAAGAATTTCATAAGCACTTGTAATTATATTAAACTCTCTAAAATCATTTTCAATTAATTCAAATGCATTTTTTGTAGCATAGTATCCTTCAGAAATCATAGACATCTCGGAAATAGCTGCTTTTAAAGTATACCCCTTCCCAATCATATTCCCAAGAGTCCTGTTTCTGCTAAACGAGGAATAGCAGGTTACTAACAAATCTCCCAAGTATTCAGAATCATTTATATCTCTATTGGTTTTATAAATTTTATAAACAAATTTATTCATCTCTCGTACACAGCTGCTAATTAAAACACTTTGGAAATTATCTCCATATCCTAATCCGTGACATATTCCTGCGACTATAGCGTATATGTTTTTTAGCATTGCTGCATATTCAACACCCATAGTATCTTTTGAAACTTTCACTTTAATATAGCTTGACATTAGAGAATTTGCCATTTCTTGTCCGTTAATTACGTTTTTACAAGCAACAGTCAAGTAGGATAATTTTTCAAGAGCAACTTCTTCAGCATGACAAGGTCCAGTAATAATTCCGATTTTGGAAAAAGGAATTTTGTAAAATTCATTTAAATGCTCACTAACAATTAAGTGGGACTCTGGAATAACTCCTTTTAATGCTGAAAAAAGAACCTTGCCCTTTAAAAGATCACTGATTTTTTTTAATTCTGTATCTAAAAAAGGAGATGGTATAGCTAAAATAATTATGTTAGATTTAGAAACTGTTTTTCTTATAGAAGAACTCGGATTTATTTTTGATTTATCAAAAACTACAGATTGTAAATATTTAGAATTTCTGCCCTTTTTTTTAACAAAAAGAACATCCTCTTCATTTCTTATATACCAGTTAACAATATTATTATTTTCACACAGCATCTTGACTATTGCGGTTCCCCAACTTCCTCCTCCAAGCACAGCATATGTATTATTCATTTTATAAAGATTAACAAAATTTTGTGAACTGACTACTTAATTTAAAATTAAATTTAAAGAATAATAAAGTTTAATGGTTTTTTGATTATTTGGTAAACGCTCTCTTATTTTAGAGGGCGTTTTTTATAGCCATTTTCCATAAGGTGTTGCTAATAAGATTAATAAAAATCCAATTAAATAAAATATCCCTATTCGAGTAAATCTTTTTTGATTAGTTTTCGCTTTTTTAAATAAAGACCAGCCTATAGTAATAGAAAGTATTGAAAAAATATTTAGAAGAGGGTGCTTTACCAAATAAAAGAAATATTCATTATTTTCAAGAATTTCTTCTAAACCATTATACCACCATTTAAATTTTGGAGACAAAAAATATAATACAATTCCTATAATAAATTGGATATGACAAAATATCAATGTAAATAAAGCAATTCTTAAATCTAGAAGTGTGAAAATTTTATTTTGTAATGCATTAAAAAAAAACCTTAAAACTGTATAAAATATAATTGTCATTGTAAGGATTGCCCATAAAGAATGTAATTGTAAAATCCATTCAAAAATTATTGTAAGGTTCATATTGTTTATTATTTAATTAGGGATTTTACAAGAAATTTAAAAATCGCTAGCTTTTAATAGAGCTTTAGTATAGGGTTTTTTAGGCTTTTCAAATAAAAGATCGGTCTCATTGAATTCTACAATTTCCCCCTTTTTCAATACAATTAATCTATCAGTAAAATACTTTATAACAGACATGTCGTGCGATATAAAAATAAAGGTAAACAGATATCTCTCTTTTAAATCACTCAGTAAATTTAAAATTTGCGCTTGAACCGAGACATCTAACGCAGACACTGATTCATCACATATTATAATTTCAGGATTTAATGCTAATGCTCTTGCTATAACAATTCTTTGTCTTTGGCCTCCAGAAAATTGGTTAGGAAATTTATTATAATCACTTTCTAATAAACCCACCTGATTTAAGAGCTCCAAAACTCTAATTTTCATTTCTTTTTTAGAACTGAAAATTTTATGTGCAATCATCGGCTCAATAATTGATCTCCCAACTGAAACTTCAGGATTCAAAGAGGAGTAGGGATCTTGAAATATTAACTGAACTTTTTTTCTAAAGACTGAATTGGATATGTTTTTAATATTTTCATCTTTAAAATAAACCTCTCCATTTTCAGTTTTAACAATCCCTAAAATAGATTTTGCAATTGTAGATTTACCAGAACCAGATTCTCCAACTATACCCAATGTTTCTCCCCTGTATAGATCAAATGAGATGTCTTTAATTATTTTGTTATATCCGTAAGAGACATTCAATTTATTTACTTTTAAAATTGGAGTTTTATTATAGATTTTTAAATGTATAAGTGTTCTTTCTTCTTTTGTTATTAGCTTGTTTTTCTTTGTTTTAGAAGTTATTAGTCTGTTTGGCCTATTGCTTGTAGGAGGTGATGAGTTTATTAAATGTTGAGTGTATTTACTTTTAGGATATTTAAAAACTTTTGAAGAAACACCTTTTTCAATAATTAAACCGTTTTTTAAAATAATTAAACTATCAACAAATTTTGTAACTAATTTTAAATCATGAGATATAAATAGAACGCTCATTTTATATTCGTCCTGTAAAGATTTAATTAAAGAAATGATGTCATTTTTTACAATACTGTCTAATGACGTGGTAGGTTCATCTGCAATTAATAGTTTAGGCTTACAGGCTATTGCTATTGCTATCATTATCCTTTGTTGTTGTCCTCCGCTTAATTGGTGAGGGTACTTTTCATAGATTAATTCAGAGTGTTTTAATTGAACCTTCTGAATAAGCTCCAAAGATTTTTTTTTGGCGTTTTTTTTGTTAATTTTTTCATGATTAAGAATGATTTCAGAAATTTGATCACCACATTTCATACTTGGGTTTAAAGAACTCATTGGTTCTTGAAAAATTATTGAAATTTCTTTTCCTCTAATTTTTTGAAACTCTCTAAATGATAAATTATTTAATTTAATTCCGTTAAAAATTATTTCGCCGTCAAAATTTAAGTTTTTAATATTTATTAAGTCTAATATAGATAGTGCAGTAAATGATTTTCCACTTCCAGATTCACCAACCAATCCTAAAACTTGATTTTTTTTAATATCTAAAGAAATATTAGATAAAATAATTTGGGCACCTATTTTGATTGTTAAATTTTTTATTGAAAGTAGGATTTTGTCAGTCATAAAATTTAAACTTTTACACTTTCAAGCATTATTAGCGCTTCTTTTAAGTAAATATCAAAATCTTTTGGTCTATCATTATTTTTCTCAAGATTTCTCTGACCAAGTCTAACTATTATAATGTTTTTTTCAGGAAGAATAATTACATATTGGCCTAATATACCTCTCATTGCAAAAAAATTATTTTCATTAATTTTTCCTAACCAAAAACCATAACCATACTCTGGACTTTTTTCAAATCTAGGCTTAATAGATTTAACGACAAAAGAGGAATCTAAAATTTGAATCCCATTCCATTTTCCGAAATCTTTATAAAGCTTTCCAAATCTTGCAAAATCTCTAGCATTAGAATTAAAACAACAATATGCTTTTATGCTTTTGTTTTTAGCCCCGTCAATTTGCCAAAGCGCATTATTTTCAAAACCCAAAGGTTCTACAAACCAATCTTGAACTAAATTAGATATTTTATTTTCAGTCGCTTTTTCAATACTCATTGCTAAAAGCTGTGTGCTAGCACTATAATATTTAAAGTTTTTTCCAGGTTCTTCTATAATAGATCTAGATTTTATTAATTCATTAAGTTCACTTGTGATGTAAGATTTTGCTGTAACTCCAAAAATATTTGTATAGCTTTCGTCCCAATCTAATCCAGACGACATACTTGACAGATCTCCTATTGTTAATTTTGCAGCAAACCCCTCAGAATATCCTTTAATATAAAACCCCACCTTATCATCAATACTTTTAAAATAGCCATCTTTTATAGCTTTGCCCATTGTAGCGGATACTATACTTTTAGCCATTGAGAAGGAATTACTATAAGAGTTCTGATTATAGTTTTTATAATATTTTTCGTGCCAAATCGAATCGTTTTTTATTATTAAATAAGCTATTGTTCCAAGTTTAGCATGAGTCTTTTTTAAATTTTTAGTTTCTTGTATAAGATTATAGTTTTTGTGAATTGGCCAAGGCTGGGGAGAACTACTTTTAGAAATCTCTATGTTTTCAAAATATTTATAGTCTGTAATATCTGCTTTAGTTCTTTTCATTTTATAGACCGTCACACCTAACTCTGACAAATAAATAATTTCAGAACTAAAATTGAATCCACAAAAAATTAGAAACAAAGATATTATTAAGCCAATTTTACTTTTTAAATATTTCATACACTACTAATGTATGAAAATTAAGAAATTAATTTTATTGCGTCTTTAGCAAAGTATGATGCTATCATTGTTGCACCAGCTCTTTTCATTGACACAAGCTGTTCCATCATAACTTTATCGTGATTGAGCCAGCCTTGTTTGGCAGCAGCTTTAAGCATTGAGTATTCTCCACTTACTTGATAAATTGCTATTGGCGAATTTATTTCGTTCTTTAAATCTCGTAAAATATCTAAATAACTTATCCCAGGCTTTACCATTATAATATCAGCACCTTCTTCAATATCTGATTTAGCTTCGCTTATTGCTTCTGATCTATTGTGAAAATCCATTTGATAAGTTTGCTTGTCTCCAAAGCCAGGTTTTGAATCTAAAGCATCTCTAAATGGACCATAAAAACTGGATGCATATTTAACCGCGTAACTCATTATTCCAGTATCATGAAAGCTGTTGTCTTCTAGTGTTTTTCTAATAGATAAAACTCTTCCGTCCATCATATCGCTTGGAGCAACAATATCTGCTCCAGCTTTAGCATGACTTAAAGCCATTTTAGATAACACAATGTTGGTTTGATCGTTAAGGATTTTATTGTTTTTTACAATTCCATCGTGACCATAATTTGAGTATGGGTCTAAAGCGACATCAGTTATGATGGTCATTTCTGGCACACTATTTTTGACTTCTTTTATGGCTCTTTGCATAAGGCCATTATTATTGATAGCTTCGGTTCCAAAATTATCTTTTAAAGAATCTTCTACTTTGACAAACAATAAAACAGCTTGAACTCCTATAGACCACAATTGTTTAACTTCTTTTTTTACATTATCTAAACTATATCTAAAATAATTAGGCATTGAAGGTATCTCTTCTTTTAAATTATTTCCTTCAATTATAAAAAGTGGAACAATAAAGTCATGAGGATGTATTGATGACTCTTTAATTAAATTTCTTAGAGATTGTTTTGATCGAAGCCTTCTATTTCTATTTAGTGGATACATATTTTTAATTTAAACCCAATTTTTTGGAGATTCTAATATTTTGATAAGCTTTTCTTCATTACTCCCTTTGGCAGGAGTAAAATCATAGACCCATTTAACTTTTGGAGGCATACTTATTAAAATACTTTCAATTCTGCCTTTAGTTTTTAATCCAAACAAAGTTCCTTTGTCATGCAGAAGATTAAACTCAACATATCTTCCTCTTCTAATTTGTTGCCAGTTTACGTTAAGCTCATCAAATGTTTCGTTTTTTCTTTTTTCAACAATTGGAATGTAAGAATCTAAAATACATTGCCCCATATCTTTTATGAATGAAAACCATTTATCGATTGACATTTCATTATTCTCTCTACAATAATCAAAAAACAATCCCCCAACACCTCTAGCTTCATTTCTGTGGGAATTCCAAAAGTATTCATCACATTTTTTTTTATAATTTTTATAAAAATTTAAATTATACTTGTCACAAGAACTTTTGCAATTTGTATGGAAATGAATAACATCATTTTCAAAAATATAATAAGGAGTTAGATCAAGACCCCCACCAAACCACCGGTCTTTTAAAGTACCATTATTATAGAGTTCAAAGTATCTCAAATTAGCATGAAAAGTAGGAGCCATCGGATTTTTAGGATGTAGAACAATACTTATCCCACATGCATAAAAATCAGAATCTTTAGTATTTAACATCGTTGACATTGACTCAGGAAGTTTGCCATGAACTTTAGAAACATTAACTCCGCCTTTCTCAAAAACATTGCCATTTTCAAGAACCATTGTTAGACCTCCTCCTCCTTCTACTCTAGACCAAGAATCTTTTTTAAATTTCCCTAAACCATCAACCTGTTCCAAGGAAGATATTACACTAGCTTGAAGAGAATCTATATATTTAGAAAAAACATTTTTCATTAAGCAGAATAATTTTTAATAGTTTCTACAAAAACCTTAACATTGTCAACAGGTGTATTTGGGAGTATTCCATGACCTAAATTTGCGATATATTTATCTTTTCCAAATTCATTTAACATTTGAGTCGTCTGTTTTATAAGTTCTTTTTTAGGCGAAAACAATCTGCTTGGATCTAAGTTGCCTTGAAGAGTGATGTTGTTGTTTGATAAGTAACGGGCGTTCCTAGCTGAACATGTCCAGTCAATTCCAAGGCCAGATGCTCCAATTTTTGAATATGCATTGATGGAGTGCCAACATCCTTTAGGATAAATTATTACAGGTTTTATTTTTTTTAAAGAATTGGTAATTTGTTCAATATATGGATAAGAGTAAATTTGATAATCAGTGTGAGATAAAACTCCTCCCCAAGAATCAAAAATTTGGACAGCATCTACACCTGCTTCAATTTTCTTTTCCAAATACTCTATAGTAATTGAAGTTATTTTACTTAAAAGCATTTTAGCTAGCTCAGGGTTTTCAAAACAAAAACTTTTTGCAATATCAAAGTTTTTTGAACCACTACCCTGAACCATATAGCACAGTATTGTCCATGGAGATCCTGCAAACCCAATTAAAGGAATATTATCGGGCAATTCTTTTTTGGTCATTTTCACCGCTTCAAAAACATAACTTAATTTTTCTTCAACATTTTGAATATTTAAATTAATTATATCTGCTTTTTTTCTAATAGGATGTTCGATGTATGGTCCAAAATTGTTTTTCATTTCAACATTAATTCCCATTGCTTGAGGAATTACTAAAATATCACTAAAGATTATGGAAGCATCTAATCCAATTTGTTTAATTGGCATTAAAGTTATTTCAGTAGCTAATTCTGGCGTTTGACATCTTGTAAAAAAATCATATTTATTTTTTAAAACCATAAAATCCGGCAAATATCTTCCTGCTTGTCTCATAATCCATACAGGTGGCCTTTCCACAATCTCTCCATTAAGAGCTCTTAAAAAAAGAGGGGTGTCATTTTTAATCATTATTAAATAATTTAATTGTTTTGCGAATTACATTTTCAATTGTTGGTACTTTACAACATAAAACTTTATCTGAATATTGGTTAACATATTTTGAAGTTGTTTTACCAATACATATACAATATGAATTGTTCAATGAATTATTTGTCATAAAGCTTTTTATTCCGCTAGGGCTATAAAACAAAATTGCATCAAAAACTTGATTATATTTTACGGGTTCTGCAATATTATTATATACGACTAATTCTTTTAATTTTATGTTTTTTTTCTTAAAAAAAATAGAAAATTCTTCATTTTTAATGTCACTTCTGCAAAAAATGAATTCTTCATTTTTTGCTGTTTTTGATATAAAATCAGCTAAAATTGATGAATTTTGAGCCATTTTAGTTATTTTTTGTCCTTTTTTGATTAAAAGTGATTTTGTATTTTCGCCTACACAATAAATTTTCTTAAAAAATTTATCAATATTTTTATTTATTGAAAAAACTGCATCAACGGCATTTTTACTTGTGAATATCCAGCTTCCATTATGCTCGGGAAGATTAAACTTTAAAGGTTGTATTGAAATAAAATCATCCTGATAAAAATCAAATTTTAAATCATCGAAAAGATGTCTTAGATCTTTATTTAATTTTCTAGTAGAAAGAATTTTAATTTTTTTCATTTTCTTTCTTTAGTTCTTTTAGAATTTTTTCGCCTCCTTTTTTTAAAATCATTTCGAACATTTTTTCGCCGCTTTTCAAGTCATCATAATCAAATGTATCCTCAACTGTTATTATGCTTTTCGCATCTAAAGATGAAACGCTTGCCTTGAAAATAAGCTTATCCTCTTTAATTTTTGCAAATGCGGATATTGGTGCCGAACAGCCTCCATTCATTAATTTTAAAAATTCTCTTTCCTGACTAACGCAATGAAATGTTGAACTACATGAAATGGATTTTAGAAGTTTGTTTAATTCATTTTCGTTACATCTGGAAGTAACAGCAACAGCCCCCTGTGCTGCAGATGGAACCATCCAGTTTAATTTCAATTTGTTTTCTGGTAATATTGAAAGTCTGTCAAGTCCTGCTTTCGCAAATATTGCTCCATCCCAATTATTTTTTTCAAGTTTTTGTATTCTAGACTCAACGTTTCCTCTAAGAGACACAATTTTATGGTTAGGATATTTATTTAACCATTGCGTTTTCCTCCTTATACTGCTTGTTGCAATAGTAAGAGTCTTTTTGAAATCTGTATATTTTTCTTTTAATACTATAAGATCTGAAGAACTGGCTCTTTTAAAAACACAATGAATAGATAGTCCAGAGGCTAAATTTATTGGAACATCTTTAAGACTATGAACAGCTATATCAATAGTGTTATTTAAAAGGGCTTGATCCAAACTTTTAGTAAAAATTCCACTTACTCCAAAATCATATAAAGGCGTAATTTGATTAATATCTCCTTCTGATTTTATTTTAACTATTTCACAATCTAATCCAATGCTCTCAAGTTTTTGTTTTGCATAGTTTGCTTGCCAAAGAGCTAGTTTACTCTTTCTAGTGCCAATTTTTATTTTAGCAATCATTGTGATTAAGTTGAAAAATCGTTTTTATAGATTCCAATTCTTCTTCAAAATCATCGCTATCTCTTAAATGATTAGCAATTTGATTTGTGATTTTTTGAATTAAGTGTTCAGATACTTCTTTTACATTAGTGTCGTCAAAAGAGGATGTTTTTTTCTTAAGAGTATTGATTTTATTTTCTTGAATCTTTTTAAGTTTTATTTTTAAAGCATTAACTGTTGGGGCAAACTTTCTAGTTTCTACCCACAAATAATAATCCTCAGTTATTTCTTTAATAATTTTTTCAGCATTAGGAATAAATTTTTTTCTGTTTTCAAGAGTCTTGTTTGTAAGCGTAGAAAGGTAATCAAGGTCTAGTAAGTCTATATTTTTAAAAGAGTTTAACTCATCTTCAACATTTTTGGGAACGGACAAGTCTAAAATAGTAAGCGACTTGGATTTAGACACCATTTCCTTTAAAACAGTTGGTTTATTTGACGAAGTAGCAACAATTAAAATATCAGTTTTTGATATTTGATCGTTTAAATCAGAAATGTTTTTTGCTAAAACCTCAAATTTGCCAGCGATTAATCTTGCTTTTTCTTCAGATCTATTAATTAGAGTTATATGTTTGTTTGAAGTATGTTTGACTAGGTTTTCACAAGTATTTCTACCGATTTTACCAGTCCCAAACAAAAGGATTTTTTTTGATTTCAAATCCTTAATATTATCTAATATATATCTTACTGCGGCATAAGAAACTGAAGTTGCTCCTGAAGATATCTTTGTTTCATTTTTAATTCTTTTACTCGCATGTTTAACCATGTTGAACAACCTTTCAAAAGAAGGATTTATTGCTTGCAATTTTTTTGACCTTAAAAAACTATTATTGAGTTGTGTAATGATCTCAAAATCTCCTAAAATCTGGCTGTCTAATCCGGTTCCGACTTTAAAAATATGATTTATTGCTTCTGCTCCTTCAATAGTGTAACCGTATTTTTTGAAATCTCTGGTAGTTCCTCTTGAATATTTACAAAGTAACTTTATCAGTAAATTTACATCTAAAGATGAAGAGTAGATTTCAACCCTATTGCATGTTGAATTAACAATTAAATTATCTATCCCTTCATTTAATGATTCTTGAATAAGAAGTTTAGATTGATCTAGGTTTAAGCTAAACATTCCTCTAACGGATGTATTGGCATTTTTGTAACTTATTCCAATAACATTAAAAAAAGAAGCTTTCAAATAATTAATTATTTTGATGTAAAAATAATATTCAATTTAGTTAAAAAATAACGCTATAGGTTCTATAAATAACTCCACAAGTTTTTATTTAAAATAGTGGTTATAATTATGTAATTTTTTATATTTTTACAGATGTAAAAACCAAATCAAAACTATTTAATTTAGAACCCTTCTAAATTAGTAAATTTTTTTAAATGAATTCCAAAAATATCGCAAAAGGATCTACAGAAAGTTTTAAAGTTGATGAAGGAATAATTTTATTAAAACAAACTAATGAAAATGAATTTGAATCAAATTTTAATTTCAAAATTGGAAAAGACTACATTCAGTTTCATTTTTGTTTAAAAGGATCTTCAAAATTTTTATTTAATCAAGGCTCATATATTTTCAATGTAGAAAATGAAAACTCAATTTTGTTATATAATCCAAACAAAGAACTTCCGATTGATCTTTTATTAGATGCAAATAGTCAAGTGATATCAATATTAATTTCAATAAAAAAATTTCACAGTTTGTTTTCAAATGAATCAGATCAAATTTCTTTTTTAAACAATGACAACATTGAGAATAAGCTTTATAAAGAAAAAAAAATTGGCCCAATGATTGCTGTTATTCTAAATCAAATGTATCAGCAATCTCTAAACCTATCGATGTATAAATTATATTTAAGAGGAAAGGTTTTCGAACTTATGAGCTTATACTTTAATAAAGACAAAGAGATGGATATTGAGCAATGTCCTTTTTTAGCTGATGATAATAATATTAAAAAAATTAAAAAAGCAAAAGAAATTATTATTTCAAGAATGATTGAGCCACCTACTCTTGTAGAGCTTGCCAAGGAAGTTGATATAAGTTTAAAGAAATTAAAACAAGGTTTTAAACAAGTTTATGGTGCTTCTGTGTTTTCATTCTTAATTGATTATAAAATGCAAGTGTCAAAAAGATTATTATCCTCTGGAAATTATAATGTTAATGAGGTAGCTCTTAGAGTAGGGTATAGTACAGCCACTCATTTTATAAATGCTTTTAAAAAAAAATTTGGAACAACACCTAAAAAATATCTAATGTCAATTTAATAATATGAAAGGAGCTTTAATTGTTAATCTAGGTTCGCCTGATAGTACGGAAACTAAAGATGTAAAAAAATATTTGAAAGAGTTTTTAATGGACGAAAGAGTCATTGATGAGCCACTTTGGCTGAGAACAATTCTAGTAAAAGGAATTATTTTAAATTTTAGACCAAAAAAATCTGCCAAAGCATATAAAAAAATATGGTGGGATGAAGGATCTCCTCTAATTGTACTTTCCTACAGGCTTTTAGATAAAGTTAAGGAAATGATTTCTGTTCCTATAGCCCTAGCAATGAGGTATGGAAACCCGTCTATCCATTCTGGCATTAAAGAATTAGTTGATAAAGGTGTAACAGAAATTTTACTTATTCCTCTTTATCCGCAACATGCTATGGCCTCAACTGAGACTATTTTAGTTCTAGCTGAAAAAATAAAAAATGAATTTTTTCCTCAAGTCGAATTCACCAATTTACCTGCTTTTTATAATCACAAAGATTACATAAGAGTCCTTTCAAATTCTATTCAAACTCATTTAAAAAATAAAGATTGGGATCATTTGCTTTTTTCTTATCACGGTATTCCAGAAAGACATATAAGAAAAACAGACATTACTAAATCACATTGTAAAATTGATGGTAGTTGTTGTCAAGAAAAATCACCTGCACATCAATTTTGTTATAGACATCATTGTTATGAAACCACAAGGCAAGTTGCTGAATATTTGGAGCTTAAGGATGGAACATTCTCGAGTTCTTTTCAATCGAGATTAGCAGGACAGCCATGGCTTAGACCATATACGGATAAAGTTGTAGAAAATTTTGCTCAAACAGGAACAAAAAACTTAGCAATTGTAACACCTGCTTTTGTTTCAGATTGTTTAGAAACTTTAGAAGAAATTGGAATGGAGGCTAAAGATGATTTTATTGAAAAAGGAGGAGAAAAATTTCATGTAGTTCCCTGTCTAAATGATGATAAAGACTGGGTAAAAACTCTTAGTAGATGGATAGATGAATGGGCAAATATTAAATAATTTATAAATATTTTGGAATATTTTAATTACATAAAGTCTTTGCATATAATTTTTGTTATAACCTGGTTTGCGGGACTTTTTTATATTCCCAGATTATTCATTTACTATATAGAAGCATCAGTTAAACCTGATCCAGAAAAAAATATATTAATGGACCAATTTATAATAATGATGAATCGATTATGGTTTATAATAACTTGGCCATCATCTATTTTAGCAATCATATTTGGATTATGGATGATTGTTTTAGTTCCAAATTGGTTATTTGAAAATTGGATGATAGCCAAATTAGGGTTTGTGTTTCTATTAATTTTATATCATTTAAAAACTCACTTTATTTTAAAAGAATTACAATCGGGATTAATAAAATATTCTTCTAATTTCATGAGAATTTGGAATGAAATAACAAGTGTAATATTAGTGTCAGTAGTATTTTTAGTAGTTTTAAAAAACAATATAAGTTGGTCCAAACTTACAGTTGGCCTAATAATATTTGTGGGCTCTTTACTGATTATTATTAAATTGTATAAAAGATTTAGAAATTGAGTGATAAAACAAATTTTAACGCAAATTTATCTTTAAGAGCAAGAATTTTTTTAGCTATGACAGTAATAGTTGTAGCTACATTTGTTTTGCTTTCAGTCATTACAATTCCTCAATTTAAAACCCAATCCGAAAAGTATCATTCAAAAAGACTGGAAAGAAAAGAAGCTCAAATTCAACGTAGTATCGCCTATTTTTTTTCTCAAGAAGCAGAAACAGAATTAAATCCAAAAAAACTAGATTCAATTCTGAGCGAAAAAATTTATCAAGTTTCAGATGTGCAAAGTGTTAAGTTCAGTATATATTCTTTAAATGGAGATTTAATTAATTCTACTTTACCTAAAAATGAGATAAATTCTTTAAATCCCGAATTATTGAGTAGAATACTTGGTCAAAAAGATTCTAAAATAATTGAAATTACTCAAATAAATAATATTCAATATAGATCATCTTTTTCACTCATTTTAGATGACAATTTTAGTCCACTTTGGATTTTAAATCTTCCATATTATGACGATGATAATTTAAATTCATATGAACTTGATTCATTTCTTATAATTCTTGGAGAGGTTTATTTTTTCCTTCTGATACTTTCAATTATTATTTCATATTTTGTTTCTCAATACATGACAAAAGCAATTTCTGAAATTGCTTTAAAGATGAAACAAACACGTTTAGATAAAAGAAATTCTAAAATTAAAATAAAAGCTAGAAGTAAAGAAGTTAATAGTTTGGTGGAATCTTATAACAATATGGTCGAAATGCTTGATAAAAATGTTCAAGAATTATCAAAATCTAACAAAGAACAAGCTTGGAGGGAAATGGCCAAACAAGTTGCGCATGAGATAAAAAATCCTTTGACTCCAATGAAATTAAGCGTGCAAAGTTTTGAAAGAGACTTTATTAACGATAAAAAAAATAAAGAAAAGGTTGAAGATTTTACTCAAACAATAATTCAACAAATTGACACAATGAGTTCAATAGCTTCAGCTTTTTCAAATTTTGCTGAGATGCCTACTCAGCAAGGTGAAAAACTTAATATTGTCAAAGCAGTTAGATTGTCTTTAGAAATTTTCAAAGAAAAACACATCGTTTTTGAATCAAATATAGATAGGTTGGTTATTAATATTGACAGGCCCCAGATTGTCAGAATTATGACTAATTTAATCAAAAATGCAATTCAGGCATGTGAAAACAACGAATCACCATTAATCAAAGTTTCGATAAAAAAAATGTCAAAAACTGTTCGAATTATTGTTAAAGACAACGGTTCAGGAATACCTTTAAATATTAGAAAAAATATTTTTGAACCGAATTTCACTACAAAATCTGGCGGAATGGGTCTGGGTCTGGGAATGGTTAAAAACCTTGTTAATTCTTATGAGGGTAAAATCGATTTTGAATCTAAAATTAACATAGGGACCAGTTTTAAAATTACGTTTCCAATTTCAGATTAACAATACTGATTGTAAGCTTGCTTGAGATTATCACTTATAATTTCAGCAGATCTTCCTTCAATATGATGTCTCTCTAACATGTGAACAAGCTCACCATCCTTGAAAATTGCTATGCATGGTGATGAAGGAGGAAAAGGAATCATTAGTTTTCTTGCAGCATCTGTTGCTTCTTTATCAACTCCAGCAAAAACAGTAAATAATTTGACGGGTTTTTTTTCGTTAAGCAAAGATGATTTAACTCCAGGTCTTGCATTGGCAGCAGCACAACCACAAACGGAATTAACGATTAAAACGGCAGTTTCACTATTTGTAACTTGACTATTAACTTCATTAGAATCTGTAAGTTCAACAAATCCTGCAGAGGTTAAATCTTCTCTCATTGGCTTAACTAATTCAGCTGGATACATATTTAATAATTTAATTGTAACAAAGATAATAAAGAATGATCAAAATGTATGTATTTAATTCATCTGACATTTGTAAATTTGAATAAATTTTTTCAAATGAATAAATGGCTACTAGCTTTACTTGGATATACTTTTTTTAGATTACCAGGAGCTGTTTTAGGATTTTTCATTGGTTCTTTTTTTAAGTCGGGAGTTAGTAAAATATCTAATAAAGATTTTGAAATTAACTTACTAGCTCTAGCTTCAATGGTAATTAAAGCAGACGGAAAAGTTACTCAAAATGAACTAGATTTTGTAAGAACATATTTTGTTACTGCATATGGAAAAACTAGAGCAAATGAAGTTTTTAAAATTTTCAATCAAAATGTAAAAAACAAAGGAATATCTCTAAATAAAATATCAACACTATTTAATGTTGCTTTAAATTATGAAAGTCGTCTTCAAGTGATTCATTTTTTATTTGGAATTGCTAAGGCTGATGGTACAATAAGTAAATTAGAAATTGAGAAATTGTTAGAGTTTTCAAATTTATTTAAACTATCCTATGCAGATTTTTTAAGTATTAAAGCAATGTTTATTAAAGAAACAGACGGGGCTTATAAAATCTTAGAGTTAGAAAAATCTGCAACCAATGAACAGGTTAAAAAGTCATATAGAGACTTAGCGAAAAAACACCATCCGGATAAAGTTCAACATCTAGGAGACGTTTATGTAAAGGCTGCTCAAGATAAATTTCAGCAAATTCAAAAAGCTTATCAAAACATAAAAGATGAAAGAGGCTTTTGATTATATTTAAATTATGTACGATTTAATTTTTTATTTAGAATTAGGACTACTCCATGTGTTAGATTGGAATGCAATTGATCACATGCTTTTTCTTTGCGCTCTTACTATAGTATATAATTTTAAGGATTTTAAAACAGTTTTTTGGATAGTAACTTTTTTTACTTTTGGACATACCTTTTCATTACTGTTATCTGCGTTTGATGTATTTAAACCCCCATCTCAACTTATAGAATTTTTAATTCCAACTACCATAATAGTAACTTCTCTTTATAATATTTTAGACAATAAAAACAACAAGAATAATCTTTTTGAATATGGGTTTTCCGTGTTTTTTGGATTAATTCATGGTTTTGGTTTTGGCAATTATTTTGAGATGTTAACAGATTCATTAGATGCAAAAATCACTCCCCTTATTGGCTTTGCGTTAGGAGTTGAATTATCACAATTGGTTGTTGTTTTTGTAATTTTAATAATAAACACAATTTTAAATAAGCTTAATTTGATTTCAACAAGAAACTACATAAAAACAGTATCAGTAATTATAATACTATTATCTTTAAAGTTGATTTACGAAATGATTTAACATGAGTTCTGCCAAACAAAGAAAATACGATATTGCTTATTTAAAAATGGCTCAGGAATGGGCAAAACTATCATATTGTAAAAGAAAACAAGTTGGAGCTTTGATTGTAAAAGATAGAATGATAATTTCAGATGGATATAACGGAACTCCCACTGGTTTTGAAAACATCTGTGAAGATGAAGATAATTATACAAAGTGGTATGTTTTACATGCTGAAGCTAACGCAATAATGAAAGTGGCTTCTTCAACACAATCAAGTAAAGGATCTACTTTATACATCACAATGTCTCCTTGTAAAGAATGTAGTAAATTAATTTTCCAATCAGGCATAAAAAGATTGGTTTATAATATTGAATATAAGGACAAAACTGGTCTAGATTTTCTTAAACAATCAGGACTTGAGATTGTACATATTAAGAATCTAAATTCTTAATTTTTTTATTTTTTATTTTTTTTGATATAAATAAAATAACCATAAGAACAATTGTGCATAAGCAAGCCAATAAACCAGTTAATCCAATTTTACTATCATTTGAAAAAATATTTTCAAAATCTATTTTGGTTAAATTAAAAACTAAAAGTAAAATTGCTATTGTTATAAAGAAATAAATTTTTTTCATATTAAAATAAGCCTTGAATATTACTTGCAAATAATTTGACTGCAATTGCCATCAAAATTACACCAAATATTTTTCTTATTACTCCAATTCCAGATTTTCCAAAAATTCTTTCAATTTTTACTGAAAACTTAAGGACCAAATAAACAAACAAAATATTAACCAAAATAGCTATTATAATATTTATTAGTTGAAACTCAGCTCTAAGAGATAATAGTGTGGTCAAAGTCCCAGCACCTGCAATTAAAGGAAATGCGATTGGAACTATCGATGCGGTTTCAGGAGTTTCGTCCTTAAAAATAGAAACACCTAGCACCATTTCTAGTGAAATAAAAAATATTACAAATGCTCCAGCAACAGCAAAAGAATTAACATCAATTCCAATAAGATTTAAAATCTCTTCTCCGATGAATAAAAACGCAATCATTATTATTACTGAAAATAATGAGGCTTTTTCAGATTGAATATGTCCCACTTTTTTTCTTAATTCAATAATAATAGGAACACTACCAATAATATCAATAACAGCAAAAAGTATCATTCCAACTGTAAAAATTTCTTTTAAATTAATCATTAATTTTTTTTGTAAATATAATTTATATTCAAAAAAATTGATCAACTATTTTATTAAATTCATGAAATGTTTAGGATAGGTAAAACTTTAGTTTCAGAAGAAATAATTGAAAATAATTTTCACTGTAATATTTCAAAATGTAAAGGTGCTTGTTGTGTTGAGGGAACAGCTGGAGCTCCATTAGAAAAAAATGAAGCGGAATTGTTGAATCAAAATTTCGACAAAATTTCCAAGTATCTATCTAATAGAGCTAAAAAAATTATCAATTCTAATGGTAAGTATGTGGTTCTTGATGATGGAAAATTAGAGACTCCATTAATAGATTCTAAAGCTTGTGTTTATGTTCATTATGAAGATAACGGATCATTGTCATGTGGAATAGAAAAAGCGTATATCAATGAAGAAATAAATTTTAACAAACCAATTTCATGTCATCTTTATCCAGTAAGGGTAAAAGAATATTCGGAATTTACAGCTGTAAATTACCATAACTGGTCTATATGTTCTGACGCTTGTAGTTTGGGTAATGAATTAAAAAAACCAGTTTTTGAATTTGTAAAAGAGGCTTTGATAAAAAAGTTTGGGAAAGATTGGTTTTTAGAGCTCGAAATAATAGCCAAAAATAAAACTAAATAACTTATTAAATTAGAATAGAGTTTCTTATTAATCATAAACATTTGATAATTAGATGTATATGACTAATATTATTTTAAATAACGAAAACTAACGATTTTCGGATTGTTAAGAACTAAGCTGGTTTGTGAATAACTACTCCTTTTATTTTTGGAAACATTTTAGAATCTTTGTGTTAATAGACAACCAAAAATTTTATCAATTTTTAAAATTAAACTTAAATAACATGCTTGCTGTTGAACCAATTTTACAAAAAAACCAATTTTTAAATTCATTAGTGATAATGTATTTTGCATGGTCAGACCTGTTTGAACAGGAATTGTAACAGTAGTATTTGTTATTGAAGAATTAGTTAATAAGGCTTTAAATAATTAAAGTTAAGAACAAATAATTCTCTTTTTTTAATTGATAAATGTTTTAAAAAATAAAAAAATTTATGTTGAAAATTTTGTTAAGAACTTATAAAGTTACGATTTAAAGAAGCTGAAATAAAACAGATATTTACTAGAATGAAGAATAATAAAAAATAATTTTGAACCACATGAAGATAGATCAAATAATTAAAAGAGATTTCAATACAAAAGTTTTTCACTTAGATAAAATCACTGAAGCTATTTATAAAGCAATGGTTGCAGTAGAGGTTGGAACTTATGAAAATGCACAAGATGTTGCATTATCAGTTTACAAAACATTATTAGATCGTAAAAATGAGCACAAAGAATATATCCCAACAATTGAAGAGGTTCAAGACATTGTAGAGACACAACTAATGGAAAGTAAGTTTCCGGAAGCTGCAAAAGCATACATTTTATATCGTAACAAAAGAAGTCAAAAAAGAGAGTCTAATATTTTTGAAAAACGAATTAACTTAAAGCCATACGAATATCCTCATCTCTATGAATATGTTCCTGCTATAAGACATTCTTATTGGATCCATTCAGAATTTAATTTTACAAGTGATATTCAAGATTTTAAGTCTCGCTTATCTGAAACAGAAAGAAGTGCGATTAAAAACACAATGTTGGCAATTTCTCAAATAGAAGTGGCTGTTAAATCTTTTTGGGGAGATCTCTATCACAGAATCCCAAAACCAGAAATTGGTTCTGTAGGATCAACGTTTGCAGAAAGTGAAGTTCGCCATGCTGATGCCTATTCTCATTTATTAGAAATACTAGGACTGAACTCCGAATTCAAAGAGCTTAAAAAGAAACCAAGCATCATGAAAAGAGTGCGATACTTAGAAACAGCGCTTAAAAATTCAAAAAGCGATAATGATAAAGAATATGCTGAATCTATCCTTTTGTTTTCATTATTTATTGAACATGTTTCTTTATTTTCTCAATTTTTAATTATCATGGCTTTTAATAAGCACAAAAATATGTTGAAAGGAATTTCTAACGTGGTAGAGGCGACATCTAAAGAAGAGCAAATTCACGGAGATTTTGGTATTGATTTAATCAAAATCCTTCAGAAAGAACAACCGCAGTGGTTTACACCAGAATATCATGAAGATATTCAAAACTTGTGTAAGGAAGCTTTTGAAGCAGAGCAAGATGTCGTGGATTGGATTTTTGAAAAAGGAGAGCTAGACTTTTTACCGAAAAATGTAATTAATGAGTTTTTAAAAAATAGATTCAATAACTCTTTAGAAAGCATAGGAATTGATAAAGTATTTGAGGTCGATCAAAATTTAGTTTCAGAAACCGAATGGTTTGATGATGAGATTATAGGCACTAAACATGGAGATTTTTTTGTAAAAAGATCTATCAATTATAGCAAAAGAAGCCAAAGTATAACAAATGACGACCTATTTTAAGATATGCAGACAAAAACAACCATCGAACAGAAACAAATAAATTCATCTCAAGATTCAACTCAAGCTAGAGAAGAATCAAATCAAAGAATGAATTTGGTTTCTGAAAAACCATTTGAGTGGCTTAATGAAAATAGTAGAAAATTTCTAGCTGCTGGGTATTTAGGTGAGGGTTTATGTGCAGAAGAACGTATTGCTAATATTGCAAAAAGAGCAGAAGGAATTCTTCAAATGCCAGGCTTTGCAGATAAGTTTTATTATTATATGTCAGAAGGCTATTATTCATTGGCATCTCCTGTATGGTCAAACTTTGGAAAAGCACGCGGTTTACCGATTAGCTGTTTTGGTTCTCATATTGATGATGATATAGGTAACATTTTGTATACTCAATCTGAAGTGGGCATGATGTCTAAATTAGGAGGAGGAACTTCTGGGTATTTTGGTAAAATTAGACCACGAGGGGCTGCAATAAAAAACAATGGGGAAGCTTCTGGAGCTGTTCATATAATGAGGTTGTTTGAATCAATGGTAGATGTTGTAAGTCAAGGTTCGGTAAGACGAGGGCGTTTTTCCCCTTATTTACCAATTGATCACGCAGATATTATGGAATTCCTAGAAATAGGATCAGAAGGTAATCCTATCCAAGAATTAACTCATGGAGTCACTGTAACTGATGACTGGATGCAAGACATGATTGACGGTGATGTTGAAAAAAGAACAGTTTGGGCTAAAGTTTTACAAAGCCGTGGAGAAATGGGATACCCTTATATTTTCTTTACAGACAATGCAAACAATGGTGCTGCTGATGTGTATAAAGATAAAAAGTTGCCAATCTATGCAAGTAACTTATGTACAGAAATAATGTTGCCCTCTAATCATGACTGGTCTTTTGTTTGTGTTTTGTCAAGTATCAATTTATTGCATTACGATAAGTGGAAAGATACGGATGCCGTTCAAACTATGGTTTATTTTTTGGATGCGGTAATTACAGAATTTTTAGAAAAATTAGAATCCTATAAGAATTCCCCTGACAGAGAGGATCAACAGACATTTCTGTTCATGGAAAGAGCATATAATTTTGCAAAAGAAAACAGAGCATTGGGAATGGGAACTCTAGGATGGCACTCTTTACTACAATCTAAAATGCTACCTTTTGATAGTCAACAGGCATACGATTTAAATAGTGAGGTTTTCAAAACCCTAAAAGAGTATTCCTATAAAGCCTCTGAACACTTGGCAGAAAAGTTTGGAGAACCAGAACTACTTAAGGGATATGGCAGAAGGAATGCTACTTTAAACGCTATAGCACCAACTACATCATCTGCTTTTATATTAGGGCAAGTATCTCAAGGGATAGAACCAATTTGGTCTAATATTTATGTAAAAGATATTGCGAAAATAAAAACAACAATTAAAAATCCTTTTTTAATAAAGCTTTTGAAAGAAAAAGGAATGGATACACAAGAAGTATGGAGAGATATAAGAGACAGAGACGGCTCTGTTCAACATCTTGATTTCTTATCTGAAAACGAAAAAGAGACATTTAAAACTTACTCTGAAATTGACCAATTAGTGATTATTTATCAAGCAGCCAATAGGCAAAATCACCTGGACCAAGGTCAATCGCTTAATATCATTGTACACCCTGACACACCTACCAAGGAGATTAATAAGATTCATATTACTGCATGGAAATTAGGATTGAAATCGTTGTACTATCAACACAGTATGAATGCAGCACAAAAATTCAAACAAAAGAAAGAGTGCGCTAGTTGCGAGGGTTAATTCAAAATCAAATTATTAATACAAAAAAAAGCGGTTCTTATTGAACCGCTTTTTTTATATCAAGTAATCATTAATTGCTATTCATTAGCTGATGGTGGTTCAATATTTGAATCATATTGCTCATCATACAACTCTAGCATCGCCATATTTGCCTTTATAAGATCTTTAGTTTCTGTTAAAAGACTAAAGTAGAGTGTTGTGTTTTTAGGACTTGATTCTTCAGATTTAGTTCTTGAAATTTGATTATCAATTTTCTCTCTTATTGACTCTAGTAATTGTTGTTTGGAGTCTAAAATATTAGAGATCTCTTTGAAATTATTTTTTGAAAAAGCGAATTTAGTTCTCTCAAATAAAGTTTCAAGCTGAAGACTAATCTCTTTTAATTCTCTTATTTGATTAAAAGTTAAAGCTTTGTGATTATTATTAATATGCTTGAAAGTTACTTTTGAAATGTACTCTAAAGACTGAGCAATATCTTGTAACAAACTAAGAACATTTATATAAAAATTACTCGCACCTTTAATAGTAGATTCGTCCAAGTTTTTAATAAAATAAAATAGATTATTTCTTAAATCTTCAATTTCTTCAGAAAGAGACTTTACATCTTTTTTATTCTTTTTTAAAATTGATAAGTCTTGTATTGCCAATCCGTTTATTGATGAAGCAAATATTTTTTTAAATTTCTTAGCTGCTTTTGAAACGTTACTTGAGCTTTCAATTATAACACCTTGAATAGAACTACTTTCAGCAGAACTTAAGGCATCTTCATTTTTAAGTTGAGAAGTTTCTTTTCTGTGTGCAATATAGTTTCTTGCCAAAATTAACAATGCTAGAAATAATAAGATTGCAATAGCAGTTGGGCCTCCAAGATTAATTAAAAATGCAATCGCACCACAACCTACAAAGGCTATAAATGCAGTAAAGAACCATCCTCCAATTACATTTAAAACTCCTGCGACTCTATATACGGCACTTTCACTCCCCCAGGCTCTATCGGCAAGTGAAGTTCCCATAGCAACCATAAAAGTAACATAGGTAGTTGATAAAGGTAGTTTGAATGATGTTGCAATAGAAATTAATATAGCAGCTACCATTAAATTAACAGCTGCTCTAATTTGATCAAAAGCAGGTAATTCTATTGATTTATTTGATGCTAATTCTATCTCGGGCTTTTCAAACTGCTTTTCAATATGATTTTGTGCCTTTATTGGAACTATTTTTGAAAATACATTTGAAACATTAACAGAAAACCTTACTAACCCTCTAGAAATAAAGTTAGGATTAAACCTTTCTTTGGTGTTCTGTTGATTCGATAAGTCAATTGAGGTTTTAACTACATTTTTAGCTCGAGATGAAAACCACAATGTAACAACCATTATTATTCCCGCAA
>Ga0115006_10000113_pt1 | contig 38813 bp, 40 predicted proteins | sample ArcOceMetagenome_3_FD_88943 | JGI IMG/M metagenome (GOLD analysis project Ga0115006, IMG submission 88943) | Marine eukaryotic phytoplankton communities from Arctic Ocean - Arctic Ocean- Svalbard ARC20M Metagenome | ecosystem: Environmental > Aquatic > Marine > Oceanic | place: Arctic Ocean...
TATGTTACCCTATGGGGCTCTAAGCCATAATGCATTATATGGTACCCTATGGGGCTCAAATCGTGTTTCATTATATGTTACCCTATGGGGCTCTAAGCCATAATGCATTATATGGTACCCTATAAGGCTCAAATCGTGTTTCAACAGAGCCTTATGTTATAAGGGTCTGTGTCATAATGCATTATATGCTTATGTTATAAAGCTCAAATCGTGTTTCAATAGAGCCTTATGTTATAAGGGTTTGTGTCATAATGCATTACATGTTCCTGAATCCTAGATTAAACTATACCGAGAAAAAAGTTAAATAGTGTTTTTTTGTTTTTTCAAATTTTGATCATAATATAAGGAAGAAGAAAAATAATATTTGTGTATATATAAATGAGAAGATTTTGAACTCAAAATCAACAATAGTAAAAAAAGTTATTAAATAAATTCTCAATAAATAATTACACCTAAAGTAGTTGAATTCTACTAAAAGATTATGTATTTATTATTAGTTTTTTTACCATTGATTGGTTCATGCTGTGCTGGTTTATTCGGCCGAAAGCTTGGTCCTTATGGAGCATCTTGTGTCACTGTAACTTGTTTGCTGATTACTTTTTTTCTCTCTCTTTTTGCGTTTTATGAAGTTTCGTTATTAGGATGCTGTGTCTACATAAAATTTATACCTTGAATAAACTCTGAATTGTTAAACGTGGATTGAGGGTTTTTATTTGACTCTTTAACAGTTGTGATGTGCTGTGTGGTAACTTTCGTTTCTTCTATAGTACATTTGTACTCTACAGAGTATATGGCACATGACCCTCACCTCCCTAGGTTTATGTCTTATTTATCTCTTTTTACATTTTTTATGCTGATTTTAGTTACTGCTGACAATTTTATTCAAATGTTCGTCGGTTGAGAAGGTGTAGGTTTATGTTCATATTTGCTTATTAATTTTTGATTTACACGTATTCAAGCCAACAAAGCTGCAATAAAAGCGATGGTCTTAAACCGTATTGGAGACTTTGGGCTTGTCATTGGAATTCTAATCATTTTTGTTGAATATAAAGCTGTAGATTATGCTACAGTTTTTGCAGTAACGCCTATTTTGACAAACAAAGTTTTTAGCTTTTTAAGTTTTGACTTTGATTTAACTTCCATTATATGTTTTTTCTTGTTCATAGGTGCAGTAGGTAAATCGGCACAATTAGGTTTGCATACTTGGTTACCTGATGCTATGGAAGGTCCTACACCTGTTTCTGCATTAATTCATGCGGCAACGATGGTAACTGCTGGTGTATTTTTAATAGCACGTACATCTCCTTTGTTTGAATATACTTCCAGTGTGCTTAGTTTAGTTACAGTTGTAGGTGCCTGTACAGCTTTTTTTGCAGCCACTGTTGGTTTGTTACAAAATGATTTAAAGCGAGTAATTGCTTATTCAACATGTAGTCAGCTAGGTTATATGGTTTTTGCTTGTGGTTTATCTAACTATTCAGTTGGAGTTTTTCATTTAGTCAATCATGCTTTTTTTAAAGCATTACTTTTTCTAGGTGCCGGTTCTATTATTCATGCCGTGGCAGATGAACAAGATATGCGTAAAATGGGGGGACTAAAAAAATTAGTACCATTTACGTATTCTATGATGGTGATTGGTTCACTTGCACTAATTGGGTTTCCTTTTTTAACTGGGTTCTATTCAAAAGATGTAATTCTTGAGGTTGCATATGGTAAATACACATTAGAAGGTCATTTCAGCTATATTCTAGGAACCATGGGTGCTTTTCTTACAGCGTTTTACTCTACTCGATTAGTTTATTTAACTTTTTTGTGCCGTCCAAACGGTTATAAACCTGTAATTTGCAAAGCTTATGACTCTTCTTATCAAATTTGTATTTCTTTATTCCTTTTAGTAGTTCCTAGTGTATTAATAGGGTTTTATGCTAAAGATATGATCATTGGTTTTGGAAGTGATTTTTGAGGAAATGCTATGTTTACCACCACTGAAAATATGAATAGAATAGATTCAGAGTTTATTACTCACATTTTTAAAATATTACCCGTAATTTTAAGTTTATTAGGTGCAACTTTATCATTTTTGCTTTATTCATTCGGCAGTAGGTTATTAGTACAATTAAAACTCTCAGTGCTAGGAAAAAAAATTTACCATTTCTTCAATAAGAAGTGGTTTTTTGATAAGGTATATAATGAACAAATCGGTCAATTCTTTTTTACTATTAGTTACACGATTACTTATAAAGTTATTGATAGAGGAATCATTGAGATTTTCGGTCCAATGGGGTTATCCTCTATCATAACAAAAAAAGCTAGCTACATTGCTAAAATGCAAACAGGGTATCTATACCATTATACGTTCTTAATTTTAACAGGCCTTACTTTAATTTTAGGTTTGCGACAGTTTTGAGTTTTTGCAGGGAGTCTTGCTGATTTTAAAATTTTTATCTTATTTTTCATGTTAAGTTTTTTTTTAGTGAACAAAAAAACTTAAAAATTAACTCTATAAACTGTGTATAATAGTAGAAAAAAACAATTTAAAAATGGCAACCAATACAGCACAATTAAACCCTTTTTATAAATTTATAACTCGTTGACTTTTTTCAACTAACCATAAAGATATTGGAACTTTATATTTAATTTTTGGAGCAATATCAGGCGTTGCCGGAACTGCACTATCTTTGTATATTCGAATTACGTTAGCCCAGCCAAACAGCAGTTTTCTAGAATATAACCATCATTTATATAATGTTATTGTTACAGGTCATGCCATACTTATGATTTTTTTCATGGTGATGCCAACATTAATTGGAGGATTTGGCAATTGATTTGTTCCTTTAATGATTGGTGCGCCAGACATGGCTTTTCCACGAATGAATAACATTAGCTTCTGGTTATTGCCTCCTTCATTATTGTTACTGTTTGCATCTATGTTAACCGAAGCGGGTGTAGGTACAGGATGAACCATTTACCCACCTTTGTCAAGTGCAACAGCTCATTCTGGAGGCTCTGTAGATTTAGCAATATTTAGTTTACATTTATCAGGTGCGTCCTCTATTTTAGGTGCTATTAACTTCATTTGTACTATTTTCAACATGCGAGTAAAAAGCTTATCTTTTCATAATCTTCCTCTATTTGTATGGTCTGTTCTAATAACAGCATTTTTATTATTATTATCTTTGCCTGTTTTAGCTGGAGCCATTACAATGTTATTAACAGATAGAAATTTTAATACTACTTTTTTTGACCCAGCTGGTGGAGGTGACCCTGTATTATTTCAGCACCTTTTCTGGTTTTTTGGTCACCCAGAAGTTTATATTTTGATTTTACCCGGTTTTGGTATAGTTAGCCATATTGTTGTTAGTACAGCAAAAAAACCTATTTTTGGTTACCTTGGTATGGTTTATGCTATGTTTTCGATTGGTGTTTTAGGATTCATTGTATGAGCTCACCACATGTTTACCGTTGGCCTAGATATAGATACTAGGGCTTATTTCACTGCAGCAACTATGATTATTGCGATTCCAACAGGAATTAAAATATTCAGTTGACTTGCTACTTTATGAGGCGGTTCTATTGATTTAAGAACTCCAGGTCTTTTCGCGATTGGTTTTATTTTTTTATTTACTGTAGGTGGTGTAACCGGTGTTGTTCTTGCTAATTCTGGTATTGATATAGCACTTCACGACACTTATTATGTGGTCGCACATTTTCATTATGTGCTGTCTATGGGGGCGGTTTTTTCTATGCTTGGAGGTCTTTACTTCTGGTTTGAAAAACTTACTGGAGTTCGGTATTCAGAAATATTAGGAAAAATTCACTTTTGAAGCTTTTTCGTTGGAGTGAACCTAACTTTCTTCCCAATGCATTTCTTAGGTGTTGCAGGTATGCCAAGACGAATCCCTGACTACCCTGACGCGTATTTTACATTCAATAAAATTGCTTCTTGAGGTTCTTATATTTCTGCAATATCTTCATTATTTTTTTTCTACGTTGTGTTTGAAGCTTTTTCATCAAACAAAGTTAATAAAAAAAATTACCAATAATCTTCAACTCAAGTTCTATTTTTTTTAAATTAATAAGAATATGATTTTTATAACACAATGTGATAGTCCAGCACTTTGGCAAACTTATTTACCTGACCCTGCTAGTATTACTATGGAAGGTATCTTAATTTTTAACAAGCATTTATTATTTTTGTTAACCGTAATTGTTTTATTTGTTGGTTGATTATTATTTTACACTATATATTATTTTATAGAATACAACAATAAATTTAGCTCAAAATTTGTTCATTCTAAAGAACTAGAAATTGTTTGGACTTCTATACCAGCTTTAATACTTTTAATACTGTCTACCCCTTCATTCACTTTATTATACGCGATGGATGAAATTTCTGAGCCAGAGTTAACTTTAAAAATTTTAGGTCATCAATGGTTTTGAAGTTATGAAATTTCTGAGTTCAACTCTTGTCAAAAACAAGATCAAAGTCTGAAATATGTTTGTTATATGATGGTTTTAGATGGATTACCTACTACTAAACAAGGATATTTTAGGCTATTAGAAACCAATAAAAGAGTTATATTACCTACAAATACCCATTTACGACTTTTAGTCAGTGCTGCTGATGTACTGCACAGTTGAACAATCCCATCGTTTGGTTTGAAAGTAGACGCGTGTCCTGGTCGATTAAACCAAGTAAATTTATTCATTAAACGTATAGGTGTTTTTTTTGGTCAGTGTAGTGAAATTTGTGGTGTAAATCATGGTTTTATGCCTATTGTTATTGTTTCTTTACCAACAACTCAATTTCATCATTATATAATGACCAAACTAGAATTAAACTAAGTTTGGTTAATAAATTTACATTATTTGATTATTTAAAATTTGTTGCTGATAAACCATTACTTTTTATCTTTAATAGCATTTTTTGCAGTTTGTATTTCTCAGGTTAAATTCCTGTTATTTTTTATGTATTTCAATTTAAATTTTTTTTTTAAACTAACTAGAAAATTTTATTCAACTGAGAGAACTGTATTTCCTTTTTACTCAAAGGCATTTGTAGCGTATGAAAAATAAAATCCGTTTTAAATATTTAAAAACCAAGCATAGTTGGCATTTAGTAGACCCCAGCCCTTGGCCATTGCTAGCATCTTTAGGTGCATTTTTTATGACTTCAGGTACCGTATTATACATGAACAAATTTTTAGGGGGTGGTCAGTTAGCTTTAATTGGTTTTTTTGTCCTTTTATACGTTATGTACACTTGGTGACGGGACATCATAAGAGAAGCAACATTCGAAGAGCAGCATACAGTATCTGTTCAACGAGGTTTGCGGTTAGGAATGATCTTATTTATCGTTTCGGAAGTAATGTTCTTCTTTGCATTTTTCTGAGCTTTTTTTCATTCAAGTTTATCCCCAACTTACAATTTAGGGGGTGTTTGGCCACCAGAAGCAATACAAACAATTCAAACTTCAGGAATTCCTTTAACTAATACTTTTTTCCTTTTAAGCTCTGGTGCTACAGTTACTTGAGCGCACCATGCTATTATAGTAAGAGCGAAAAAACAAGCAATTGTTGGGTTGTTATTCACAATATTTTTAGCAACAATTTTTACTTTGTTACAAGGAATGGAATATGTAGAAGCTCCATTTAACATTAATGACAGTGTCTTTGGTTCATGTTTCTACATGGCTACCGGTTTTCACGGTTTTCATGTATTTGTTGGTACTTGTTGTTTAATAGTGTCTCTTCTACGAATTGTTTACAACCATTTTACGTCAACACACCATTTTGGTTTTGAGTCTGCAGCTTGGTATTGACATTTTGTAGATGTAGTTTGATTATTTTTGTTCATTACTGTCTATTGGTGAGGAGGTATTCATTAACATATAAAAATTTTAGTTTTTTATAAATTTTTACATTAGACTGCTTAAATTTTAGATGTTTCGAATAACGTTCAAGGAAAATAGTTCAGCTGGTAGAACAGTGGTTTTCAAAACCAAAGGTCAAGGGTTCAGATCCCTTTTTTCCTGAAACATTAGGTATTAGTATACGTAATCATTGTTTAATATTACATTTATTTATTTGTTACTTATTGTTAATGTCAAGGAAGAGCAATTGGTTCGCTCGCTAGGCTCATGTTCTAGAGGTTGTAAGTTCAAATCTTACCTTTGACAATTATTTTTTGAAAAATAGTTTAATCCTATTTTAAATATATGAATTCAAGCTATGACCTGAAACCTAGTATTTTTGGCAAATTTGCAAATTTAAGACATTCAAACGAATACAGCAACTCAAATTTTATGTCTTCTTTCGTTATTAAAACGTTAAGATGGGGTAAAAATTATTTATTATCGATTCTAGATAGTCATTTAATACATTACCCAAGCCCATTAAATTTAACATACGCTTGGAGTTTTGGGTCGTCGGCAGGGATTTGTTTAGTTATTCAGCTTTTGTCTGGAATTTTTTTAGCTATGCATTATACACCACACATTGATCTTGCTTTTAGTAGTGTTGAGCATATTATGCGAGACGTAAATAATGGTTGGTTGATTCGGTATATTCATGCGAATGGTGCTTCGATGTTTTTCATTGTTGTATATTGTCATATTTTTCGTGGACTATACTATGGTTCTTATATGCAACCAAGACAGTTACTTTGGTGCTCAGGTGTTCTCATCTTTATTTTAATGATGGGTACAGCATTCATGGGTTATGTTCTTCCTTGAGGCCAAATGAGTTTTTGAGGTGCTACAGTTATTACAAGTTTAGTAACAGCAGTTCCAGTTGTGGGGCAATCCATTGTTGATTGACTTTGAGGAGGATTCACAGTAAATAACGCAACTCTAAATAGATTTTTTAGTTTACATTTTTTCTTGCCATTTATAATCGCTGCTTTAACTCTTATCCATTTAGCGCTTTTACATAAAGACGGGTCAAACAATCCATTGGGGGTAGATAGTACCGGTGATAAAATCCCATTTTACCCTTATTACGTAATAAAAGATTTATTTGCTTTTTTTTGTTTTCTAACTTTTTTTGGAGTTTTTGTCTTTTATTTCCCAAATGCATTAGGTCACCCGGATAATTATATACCTGCCGACCCTATGCAAACACCGGCCCATATTGTTCCTGAATGGTATTTCTTACCATTTTATGCGGTTTTAAGATCTATTCCTGATAAACTTGGAGGTGTAGCTGCAATGGGGGGGGCTCTTATTGTTCTGTTTTTAATTCCATTTACAAATACATCTGAAATCAGAAGTACAACTTTCAGGCCCATTTTTAAAATTTTTTATTGGCTACTTGTTGCTGATTTCTTATTACTGGGCTGAATTGGTCAAAAACCTGTTAAAGATGTTTTCGTCTGGGTAGGTCAAGTTGCAACAGTGTTTTATTTTCTATTTTTTGTTGTTTTAATTCCTGTAATAGGTATTATTGAAGCTAAACTAGTTTCTTATAAGACTAAAAGATATGTTAGAGATAACAAAACCTACATTAAGCTAAGTCGAATTTTCTAATTCGTTTTTGTTTGAATTGATAAAATATAAATGACATTAAAAAAAAAAAATTTGTTGAAAAAAATAAAAAATTTTACTATCAATTTTGGGCCGCAACATCCAGCAGCTCATGGTGTTTTACGGTTGGTATTAGAGCTTAACGGAGAAATAGTAAGTCGAGCAGACCCTCATATAGGTTTATTGCATAGGGGTACAGAAAAATTAATCGAATACAAAAATTATGTCCAAGCATTACCGTATTTTGATCGTTTAGACTATGTTTCTATGATGGCACAAGAACATAGTTATTGTTTAGCGATCGAAAAACTTTTTAATTGTAAAATTCCAAAACGTGCTCAATATATTAGAGTACTTTTTGCTGAAATTACTCGTATTTTAAACCATTTATTAGCCGTTGGGTGTCATGCAATGGATGTTGGTGCAATGACTCCTTTTCTATGGGCTTTTGAAGAAAGAGAAAAATTAATGGAGTTTTATGAAAGAGTTTCAGGCGCACGAATGCATGCAGCATATTTCAGGCCTGGTGGGTTGCAAGTTGATATTCCAAAAGGTTTGTTAGACGATATCTATATGTTTACTGAGCAATTTACCCTACGGCTAATTGAAATGGAAGATATGTTAACAGAAAATAGAATTTGAAAGCAACGCTTAGTAGATATTGGTGTTGTAACTGCTGACGATGCATGCCAGTGGGGTTTTAGTGGTGTTATGTTACGTGGTTCTGGCGTTCATTGGGATTTACGTAAAAGCCAGCCTTATGAGATTTATGATAAACTTAAATTCGAAATCCCTGTTGGGACTAACGGTGACTGTTATGACCGTTATCTAATTAGAGTCTTTGAAATGAAAGAATCATTAAAAATAATTGAACAATGTTTAAACTCAATGCCACTTGGTTATATTAAAACAAATGATTTCAAAATTTCACCCCCAACTAGAAGTGAAATGAAGCAATCTATGGAAGCGTTAATTCATCATTTCAAAATGTATACCCAAGGCGTCATAATACCTAGTAGTGAAACTTATATTGGAACAGAAGCACCAAAAGGAGAGTTTGGAGTTTATTTAGTATCAGACGGTACAAATAGGCCTTATAGGTGTAAAATTAAAGCCCCTGGATTTAACCATTTACAAGCTTTAGATTTCATGTCAAAAGGACACTTAATTGCTGATGTTGTCACAATTATAGGAACTCAAGATATTGTGTTTGGAGAGGTTGACCGGTAAAATTATCAAAATGTATTCTAATCTAAAAGCTTTAAAAACTTTACAAATTTTTCCAAATGGCTGCATTTATATTAATTCTTCTCCTTACTTAAAAACGTACAAGAAATATAACTTTTTAAAAAAAAATTTGTTTGTTAATTTTTTAAAAAAGAACCAACTTGCTTCAACTAAATCTACCTTTTTTTATACAAAATATCGAAATCAAATTATCAAAAATTCAATAAATGAACTCACAGTTAATTGTAAAAAATATTAAAAATCTAGTCAAATTATGTCCTATAGAAAAAATTCAACTTTATGATCAAGAATTAGTACTAGTTGTAAAATCACAACTATTATATGATATTTTACTATTTTTTAAGTACCACGTATCGTATCAATTTAATATTTTGACTTGCATCACAGGTGTAGATTACCCTAATAATAAGTATAGATTTAAGTTAGTTTATGATTTGTTAAGTATTCGTTATAACATTCGTCTTAGAATTAAAACATTTACTCATGAATTGATTGGGGTTGATTCTTGTGATCAGCTATATTTCACAGCTGGTTGGTATGAGTGTGAAATTTGAGATATGTACGGTGTTTTCTTCAAGAATCATTCGAATTTAAAACGAATTTTGACTGATTACGGTTTTGAAGGTCACCCACTTCGAAAAGATTTCCCATTAAGTGGTTTTGTTGAAATGAAATATAATGAAACAGAAAAAAGAGTAATAAATGAGTCTATAGAGCTATGCCAAGAATATCGCACATTTAAGTTTTTATCTCCTTGATAACTATTTTAAACACATATGAAGAAACAAACTCAAAAAGATAAGCGAATTAGAAAACTCTTTAATAAACGAGAGTTAAACTATGTCATTTTAAAAAGTATAGTTAAAAATGAAAATTTATCTTTAATTACAAAGTGAAATGCAATATTAAAACTATCTAATCTGTCAGGAAGACACAACAAAACCAAATTTGTTAGTAGATGCGTCTTAACTGATTCTAAAGCTAAACTTAGCAGAACTTTTAAAAAATTTTCAAGATTAAGTTTATTACGATTAGCAAGGTCCGGTACAATTTCTGGACTAAAAAAAGCGTCTTGATAAAAAATAAACTAAAAATGATTTCATCTATTTTTCCCTCAAAAAATTTTTTCTGTTTGAATAAACTGTCGGTTTGCAGTGACTCTTTTCATTTGAATACTTCATTGTTTTATAACGAATATAGTGTTATTTTGACTTTTTTATTTATTGCCACTATATTATCCGTTATTATAATATTATTTTCATATATTTTAGCTGTTCAAAACCCAGAAACTGAGAAGTTGTCTACTTATGAATGTGGGTTCGAACCTTATGAAGACGCACGCCATACTTTCGATGTTAAATTTTATTTAGTTGCTATCTTGTTTATTGTTTTTGATATTGAAACTATGTTTTTAATTCCTTGGACCAATGTATTAGGGCAATTAGACCTTGTTGGGTTTTGATCTATGATTGATTTTATGTTTGAATTGAGCATCGGGTATGTTTATATTTATTGCATTGGCGCATTAGATATACATTAACTTTTTATTTTTTTGTGTTATAAGAAAGGTGACTGAGAGGTTTAAAGTGAAGATCTGCTAAATCTTTGCATAATTTCTATTATGCCGTGGGTTCGAATCCCATCCTTTCTTTGTGTTCGAAAACTTCCACAGTACTTTTATTTTTCATTATTGGAATATAGCCAAGTTGGTAAGGCCTTCGTTTTTGGTACGAATATTCAAAGGTTCAAATCCTTTTATTCCAACAAAAAATTTATTTATAACTATTTTAAACTAAAGTCTTCATCGTCTAGTGGTTAGGACCTCGCCCTTTCACGGCGATAGCACGGGTTCAAATCCCGTTGAAGATATAAAATAAGCAACATAGCTAAAGAAAAATGCACTTTTATGTACTTATATTAAAATTTAAAGTTTGTATTATTTAAACGAGATAGTTTCGAACATTGTATCATTGTAGATGAATATTTACTGTTAATGTCTTTGCCGTCTATATAAAAATCGCTTAATCAAAACCTAAGTTGTGATTTGAAAAGCTTTTTTTGTGCAGGTTTAAATTTAAGATTTTCTAAATGAAATTTTGTAACTTTTTCTACAAATTGAAATGTTAAGTTGTTTAAATTAGAAACAGCGTAGTATTGAAATCCTACGTAACTCTTAAATTGATGAATATTTTTTGAGTTAAATACAATCTTGCTGTTTTTTAAAAAATTTGTAAGAAATACTATTTTTTTAGAATAAGAAAAGACTTTTCTTATAATTTGTCAATCACTTTTTGCTTGACCCAATGGTGTAATTACTTTAATAACTTTGTTAATATCTCCCTCAGTATTGATATATGTCCCTGAATTCTCAAAAAATACAGTGTTGGGTAAATGAAGATGGTTGGTTACATCAAAGCTTTTTTTAAAATTTGTTAACTGGCTCATTTCTAAACTACTGCCTTGCGTTACCAATAACTTGTTTTTGTGTTTGTAACTCTGAAAGAAGTTCAGTAATTTTAAATTTAATAATTTTTTAACATTGGATGTTGAAAATGAGCTATTTATAAAATAAATTCCTGCAGAATTTCTGAAGTCTTTATTTTTTATTGTTCTTAAATTGTCAAAGTTAGCAAACCCAACATCATTTAAAGTGGAACTTAGAATATTCAAATGATTTCGGCCGTTAGTTTGTGAGTACAAATTTATGTGTTTTATTAGAGATTTTATCATGCTTGATATACCGTACGCGTCTCCTCTTCTGAATATTTCTGCATTAGAAATTAACACAGGGTTCGATGAATTTATAAATTCTTGACAAAATAGATTGTTACCCTCTACTAGAGACTTCAAAATTTGAATATTGCTACTAAGTGTAATATTAGAAAATGTTAAATTAAATAAAGAACCAATAGTAATCGTTTTAAAGTTTCCTTTTAAGCATCGCGATTTAAGTTTTAAATTTAATTTAGGCCCTTCATAACGAGGGTTTACCCCTAACAATACACAGGTATCTGATGCTGCAAGTTTAGCCTCGTCTAAACTTGAGTTTAGCAAAAAATTTTCTTCTAAGTCAATATTTAAATTACTAGATTCGGACTGTCTAAGTTTAAAAAATGAATGTTTATGCGTTAAAATGTGAAGTAAATTTAAAACCTCAAGACTTATATTTTTATTTAAACAAATTGTTATACTGCATGGATGGAAGTAATGTTTTAACAAATGGCTTTGAAAATATAGTGTGCAAAAAAGCTCCTTAAATAACTTCTGTCACGACAAATTCAAGAACGACTCTTTTTGGTTGTTGTCTAAGAAACTGTAAATTATTCTTTCAGGAGAAAACATTCCGTCAAATGAAAATCTAGTTTTATCAGAAATCCAATTTGTTTTGTAAGTTGCTTTTTCATACCCAGGTAAAATTTTTATTACTTGGTTATTTTTTAGAAACAGTTGAATAGGTGTTCCAAACCCGTCTGAAAAATCAATGGAAGTTATATTTTTTAACTCTCAATTTCGGTTTACAAAAGGATATGGTTTTGAAGTCAACGCGCCGACAGGACATAAATCAATAACGTTACCTGACAATTCAGATTGAAAAACTTTTTCAACATAGGTACCAATTTCGCTATGTAATCCTCTCCCAAACATCCCTATATCTTCAATCCCGGCAATTTCGGCAGCAAAACGAACACATCTTGTACAATGAATACACCGTGTCATTACAGTTTTTACAATAGGGCCAATATTTTTATCTAAAACAACGCGTTTAAAACTATAGAATCTTTTCTTAGCTAACCCAAAAAAAAGAGATTGATCTTGTAGGTCGCACTCCCCACCTTGATCACAAATTGGGCAATCTAGTGGGTGGTTCAGTAATAAAAACTCTAAAACATTCTCACGAGCTTTTTTAACTAAAGAGCTATTAGTGTGTATATCACCATTTGCTAAACAAGATTTTGCATTCATTGCACAAGAAACGATAGGTTTAGGTGAATTCTTTAGTTCTACAAGACACATACGACAATTTCCTGAAATAGATAAATTTTTATGGTAGCAATAATGTGGCACATTAATTCCCAATGTTTCACAATATTCTATAAGAGGGGTGTTTTGTTTTCAAAAATTATTGTTTGAATTATTTTTAAATTCTAAATCATAGTTAAATTTTATATTATTTATATGAAAGTATTTCAAAATTAAAAGAAAAAATTTTATCTAATGGTTGAGGGCTTCCAAATAAAATTCGTAAAGAATTTAGTATCATTAAGCACGTCAGAATCAACTCATATTTTAGAGTTGATTTGTTTTTTAAGGCTACGCTATCAGAAGCACCTTTATTCCGTAGGAAAATTGCAATTTAGTGATTACGAACCTTTAACGGACAAACAAGTAGATCTTATATTAGATTCAAAAACAAAATAAAAAAAAATAATAAGTTAAGGCACCTTAATAGAGGATAAATACCTTTAGTAGCTAAATCTTAAAAAACTTATACTATAAAAGTAATGTTTTTAGGTATTTACTTATTCAGGTTCGATTCCTGAAGAATAATATGAAATCAAATAATAAATTAAGTCTTATCTAAAATTTAGGAAACGTAGCTTCAAATGGTTAAAGCGTCGACTTGTCACGTCGAAGATTGCTGGTTCAAATCCTGTCGTTTCCGTTTTATTAAAAGTTAACTTTTAATGTTTTTTATTTTATCTATCCTAATAGTATGTTTTAACCTATAGTATATAGTTAAAATCGCTAACCCTATTGCAGACTCTGCAGCAGCAATCGTTAATATGAATAAAACAAAAACATAACCGGTAATATCATCTAGATATATAGAAAAAACGACAAAATTTAGGTTTATTGCTAATAACATCAATTCAATTGACATTAACGTTATTAATATATTTTTTCTATTTAAAACGAGCCCTAATACTCCAATTAAAAATAAGGTTATAACAATATTCAAAATGTAGTTTAAATTTAAAATTATCATGTATATAGTATTTAATTATGGGTACATTGGGGTTTGAACCCAAGACCTGTGGATTAAAAGTCCAATGCTCTACCAACTGAGCTACATACCCATATAATTTCTTGTTGCGAAAATATTATAATGCAAAAAGAATTAAAAATGCCATCATTAATGAGAAAAGAGCGATAGCTTCGGTTAATGCAAACCCTAGAATAGCAGTTTTAAATAATTCATCTTTTAAAGAAGGATTTCGTGAAATTCCAATTACTAATGCACCAAATACGGTACCAATTCCTACTCCAGCTCCTGCTAGTCCGATTGTTGCTAAACCAGCTCCTATAAATTTAGCTGCTTGTAATAACATGTAAATATAACAAAAATGTATTTATTTTTTTCGGTGGCTTTAAAGCAGCTTTTAAAGATTAAGTTTGAGATTTTAAAGGTCCCATCAAATTTTCAAGCTTTAAAATAGTTTTAAAGGTTTTAAAAGTCTTTGCAACGGTATTATTTTTGAATATACTACAATAAAATTATTGTTCTAACGGGTAATTTGGCCCCCCCAGTTTTAAAAGCTGTAATTGCAATGTTTCTTGATATCCCACATATTTCAAATAAAACCGTACCAGCGCTCACTTTTACACCTCAATGAGATAAGGCACCTTTACCTTTACCCATTCGAACTTCAATAGGTTTTGCTGTAATAGGGATTGAAGGAAATACGCGTATTCATAGTTTTCCTTTCCGATTTAATTTCCTAACAATAGCTTGTCGTGCAGCTTCAATTTGACGAGACGAGATAGTCCCCGCTTTTGCAGCTTTTAACCCAATGCTTCCAAACCTTAATTTATTAGAGCGAAAATCAAACTTCGATAGTTTACCTTTTTGTATTTTTTTATATTTAGTTTTTTTCGGTTGTAGTAACATAAACTTTTTAATTTTTATTTTCGCAAGTTCAAACTTTTATCCCAAACGTACCGTTGATTGTGTAAGCAGTTGATTGAAAATAGTCAATTTTAGAATCAAACGATTGAAGAGAAAACTTCCCAAACTGTAGAATAACACTCCGAGCTCTTGGCGCTCTATTAAACCTACCTTTAATAACAATTTTTATACCTGTAAGGCTTGATACTTCGGATGTAATTAGTAGTTTTAGACTTTGTTTTAAAAAACCTAAGAAATAATTGTCTTTTCGAGATATAGCAATTTGATCGGTTTTTAATTGATTAAGCCTAAACTGGTCACTTATAAACTCAGCTAATAATTTCGCTGATTTTCTTTTTATAACGGTAATAAATAAAATATTTATTGCCTCTTTAAAAAAAGAATTTCTAACAAATTTTCTTAACTGTTTGAAGGTAACTCTAAAATCTTTAATCTGATTCCGTGATAGTTGTTTAGTACTGTTTAAGTTTTGTAACGTTATAGAAATATCAATTTTGTTTTTAGTATATCTTGCTAAGCTCTCTAATAAAACTTCTTGAAACTCTTTTAAACTAATTGTTTGGTTTTTGTCAAGTTTAGAAGCCAGTAAGTTTACTCTGTTTTTTACTTTTTTCTCCTCTTGAAATTTTTTCAAATTCGTTATTTGGTTATTAAATGGCTTTTTTCGCAACAAATTCTTTTTTTTCTTATTATTTTTTTCATTAATCCTTACATGAGTTTGGAGACGTTTAAAACATGTTAAAGATCTTTTCGAATACTTTGTTAAATGTTTACTTATGACATAAAGTGTTTTTGTCGTAAGATAAAAAGAAATAAATACTTGTAAAGTATTTTCAGAGTAAAATAGTTTACAAGTATGAATCTTTATCTTATATAAACCAAAAAATCGACTTAAATATTTTTGAATTTCTAAGGTTTTATATAAATATAAAGATGACTCTTCATTATTTTTTTCAATATACTTAGATTCCCAATTTTTTTTAGTAACTCCTAACCTAAAAATTCGTGCATCTGTTTTTTGTCCCATTTTTATTTTTTGTTTTTTGTTTTTTTATAAGAAAATTGTTTTCGAGTAAGAACAAATTCTCCTAATTTATGTCCGACCATTTCTTCTACAATTTTTATTGTGATGAATGCTTTACCATTATAAACTTGTATAGTGAGCCCAATGAACTTTGGCAATATTACAGAGCTTTTGTAGGCAGTTTTAATATCATTTTTATAAACCGATATTGAATTTTTAATATTATCTAATAATTTGTTTTTAACATATGGTCCTTTCCATTTGACTCTACTCATTCTTTAACGTTTTAAAAATTTGGATTTTTTTTTATTACTCGTTTTACCATTTTTTGTAGGCTTTCCTCATGGTGTTACAGAAGAGCGGCCACCAGAGCTTTTTCCTTCTCCCCCTCCGTGAGGATGGTCAACAGGATTCATTGCTACACCCCTAACGGTTGGCCTTCTATTTAGCCACCTGTTGCGTCCAGCCTTTCCAATTACAGTAAAAAATGAGAATTCATTTGATACGGTTCCAATCGTTGCATGACATGTAGATGAAAGGAATTTATGTTTTCCAGAGCTTAAAACGATTCGGCAGTATTTAGAAGTTTTTTCGATCAGTTGTGAGTTAGTACCAGCAGACCTACTTAATTGAGCTTTTTTGTTTTCTTTCAAAGAAACATTATGAATAAAACTTCCTACAGGAATTTTCATTAATGTTAAAGAGTGTCCGACTTTGACTTCAGCATTAAACCCTGATTTTACAATATCACCAATATTTAAATTCTTAGGAGCAATCATATAAAAATAGTCATAATTTAAAAAATCATAAACAGCCGCAATAAAGGCAGTTCTAAACGGATCATACTCTAAACTAGTTATAATTCCCACAGAGTCCTTATTTCTTATAAAATTAATTTTTCTATACTTTTTTTGGTGGCCACCACCTTTATGACGCACAGTAATTTTCCCAAGATTATTTCTTCCTGCTATATTTTTCTTGCCAACAATCATCTTTTTTATTAAAGGAGTTTTACTCAATTTCTTTTTTGATAAATTAGTTAATCTTTTCTGAATTACTGAAGTAGATTTATTTTTTGTTGAATTCATATAAATAAGGATTATTTCAAAAATTTTAAGAAATTCATGCTTTCATTAAAAATAGCAAACAAATCATTTTTTTCATCTAATTTGATTAACCAAAATTATTTTAAACATTTATTCTCTAAAATTAAGATTTTAAAATTTATAAAAAAAGAAACATTTTCATTTTATTTATCTTGGTTAATTCTGTTTACTTTTACCAAACTATACCATATTAAAACAAAAATAAATTATTTCACTGCGTATATTTTGTTTTCTTTTTTTACCCATCAGAAATTAATTAGTTACGTTATAAACGTTAATTTATCCTTAACAAATACGTTAATCAATGTAAACGATATTAAAGGTAACCCTAAATTTTTCTATTCTGCTGGGATGTTCAATTTACAAAAAACTCAAAAAGTTAGGCAACCTAAAGCTATAATCACTATTTTAAAATCTTTATTAGTAAAAATAAAAGTTTTTAGAACAAAACCCGTCGCTTTACATTTCAACAATTTGTTTTTCAACCATCAATCGTATATTTATAAAAAACTCAAACGAAAAATTTTTATAAAATTAGTAACAAGTTACAACTATCACCCTCATAATGGGTGTAGGCTAAAAAAAAAGAAGCGAATTAAAATTCGTACTCGAACTAAAAAATTATAGAAGGAATGACTGAGTGGTTGAAAGTGGCAGATTGTAAATCTGTTAAGTTTACCTTATCGTAGGTTCGAATCCTACTTCCTTCAACGAAATATAACGCAGTTTGGTAGCGTGCCTGCTTTGGGAGCAGGAAGTCATGTGTTCGATTCACATTATTTCGAAATTAATAAAGGTTTTTTACTTCTAAATTTATAATATGGCATTTTAATTAAGCTTTTCATAGATTTATGAAAAATAGAAACATTTTCAATGTACGACAATTCTTTTATGTTCTTAATTTGTTTTCTAGAGTAAATTTTATTATTCAACTTCAAACACAATAAATTAACTAAAGGATTGACATTTTTTAATTTTTTCGGAGTTAATTTCAGGTGATCACTATTTATTAATATAATAGGGCCATGTAACAGAGTAGTTAAATTTTTGAATATTGAGTAATTCAAAGTTTTAGTCATTAGTGTATTAAAAACTCTATAATACTTTAACTTGTTCTTAACTAAAGTTTGTTCGGTTTTTATTCAGCTTTCGCTATCTAAAGAAGCCCCATGGAAGAAGAAAAAAAAATTTATTGTTTTGAGATAATATTTGATTTTTAAGCGTTTGTAGGTTTTTAAATTAAAATCCATTTTTTATTATTTAGGCTTAGTAGGATTCGAACCTACGACAAAACCGTTATGAGCGGTACGTTCTACCTCTAAACTATAAGCCTAGTACAACCGAAAAAATAATTTTTGATTTTATGAGAAATATAAGCATAGGCCAAATTCTTGTTGTTTTTATTATAGGAGTTTTAGTATTTAGTGATTTTTCAAAAATATTGAAAAACGCACGTAATTTGGTTAAAAACAACAAGATTTATAAAAACTTAAAGAAAAAATAAATTCAGGAAAAAAAGGATTTGAACCCTTGACTTTTGGTTTTGGAAACCACTGTTCTACCGGCTGAACTATTTTCCTAAACGATACCGAACTCAAAAAATTTATGATCTATAAATACTTATTAGAAATTAAATACCGCATTCTCTTCTCCCTTATCGCTTGAAGTTTTATAGTGATAAATTGTTATTACTATAAAGAGGCTTTGCTATATGTTTTTATCAAACTTAGTTTGAACCCAAATTACACCAATCTATTGTATTTTTTAACAACCGATGTGACAGAAGTGTTTATCGTTTACATTAATTTATCTTATTTTATAGCTAACCAAACAATAATTTTATTTTTGGGTTATCAACTTTTTGTTTTTTTATCTATGGGTTTATATAGATTTGAATATACTTATTTTAAAACTATTCTAGTAGTTATAGCATTGTATTGAATAAGCTTTGTTTTCATGTTGAATATTCTTATTTTCCCGGCGAGTTGATTTTTCTTTTTAGAGTTCCAAGAGTTTTTGTCGGTTCAAAATTTAACATTTTATTTTGAAGCTAAATTAAATGAATATGTAACTTTTTACAAATCAGTTTATTATTTATGTAATACTATTTTTCAGATAACAGTTGTATTCTTCATCTTTTTAGATTTATTTAAAGCTAATTTGTTAATTTTAAACAAGTTCAGAAAAGTTTTCTATTTCGTTTTTTTTTGCTTTGCAACATTTATTACCCCCCCTGATGTTGCCTATCAGCTGTTAACTAGCATTTGTATAATAATAATCTATGAGATAACTACGGTATATATCGTATTTAAGAGTGAGCTTTCAAAGACTAAGTAGGCAACCAGTTAAAACTAATTAAAATTCCTACTGACAATAGTAAATACCCTAATGATAAAGGAAGGAAACTTTTCCAACCTATATACATTAATTGATCATATCTATATCTCGGCAAAGTTGCCCGTGTAACTATGAAGAATATTACGCCTAAAACAAGCTTTAAACTAAACCATAAACTTCCAGGAAGGTAGTTAAAAGGAAATAAATTGACCAAAGGCAGCCAACCTCCCAAAAATAATATAGAAACAAAAGCACTCATTAAGAGCATATTAGCATACTCCCCCAGAAAAAATAAAGCGAATGTCATAGCAGAGTATTCAACATTATACCCAGAGACTAACTCAGCTTCAGCTTCGGGTAAATCGAAAGGGTGTCGGTTTGTTTCAGCAAGCATAGAAACACAAAAAATGAAAAACATAGGTAATAACGGTACAACAAATCAGACATTATTTTGAGCCAATACAATAAAACTTAAATTAAAAGAACCAGCACAAATACATACATTAATTATAATAAACCCTATAGAAACCTCGTAAGAAATCATTTGGGCTGCAGAACGTAGCGCACCTAAAAACGGGTATTTTGAGTTACTAGATCAACCAGCCATAATTATACCATAAACACTTAACGAAGACGTTGCAAATAAATATAAAACTCCAATATTTAGATCAGACAATACAATCTGTTTTGATAATGGTAAAACAGCTCAACCAATCAAACTTAAAATAAAAGTTAACATAGGGGCAATTAAAAATATAATAATATTTGAATTGCTGGGGAAAATAGTTTCTTTAACAAATAGTTTTAGACCATCTGCTAATGGTTGTAGCAGACCTAAAAAACCAATAACATTAGGGCCTTTTCTTCTTTGTATGATACCCATAATTTTTCTTTCGGCTATAGTAAAATATGCAACAGAAATAAGTAAAGGAACAACAACAGCAAGAATTTTTAATACAATACAAATTATTAATACAATCATTTTTAGTTTGAACAAAAATAAACATTAATTAGGATAAGGTAGGATTCGAACCCACGGTATTTTACAATACAATAGTTTTCAAAACTAACGCCTTAAACCACTCGACCACTTATCCTGTGAAAGCAAATGAAGGGATTTGAACCCTCATCTTTAATCTTGGCAAAATTACACTCTACCAATTGAGTTACATTTGCAAGGGTAATTTTAGATTTATATAAAAAACTTAATTGATTTAAATATGAAAAAAAGCTCATTTTGGGACTTAGAGGTTGTAACTAGAGTAATATCTAACTTAGGAATGTCTTTAAAGAATTGATACTGGTTTTCCAGTTCTGTAAATATTAATGGAGTTTTTAATTGAATTGAGATCGATTTTATGGATTTTAAGCTTTGTTTGGTGTGGGCAGATTGAGAATATTTAATTTTTGGAAAAATCGAAGTTATTAGCTTCAAGTAAAAAAAATACATTGCACGTTTTCTTAAAACTATTTTACAGCCAACAGGGCTACCTTTTTTAATTTTCAGAAATACATTTAAATATTTAGATTTCGTTAGCTTGCTTTTTCTGGATGATACAAATTCTAGAGCCAAAAGTCCAGAGATAAGGTGTTTAAAACTAGATTTCTGATACCCAAAATTCAGTATAATTTTTTCAAACTTTGGTATTTGTTCTATGTTTTGGTAAAAAAATGTATTAACTAGGTCGTGCTTAACTATGTTATAAAAGTATGCGTCAAGAAAAAACATTTTAAACTTTTTTATATAAATCCTGAAGAAAGAGTTATAAACTTGAGATTTTTTTTCTTTTTCAGAAACTTGGGTATCGGGCCTATAATACGAGATGCGATTGGTTTTCCTTGTTTATTTATTAAACTGACAACATTCGATTGGAAAAAAAAAATTGTTCCGTCCTTTTTTACTGTTTTAGCCTTAGTTCTAAGAATAATTGCTTTATGGACTTCACCTTTCTGCACCTTTGATGTTGACCGAGCTTTGTTACGAAGTTTTTGTATAGATACTATTATAATATCACCAAGAACAGCAAACCGCCTATTAAAACCATTAAGAACTTTAATACACTTTACAGTTTTAGCACCTGAGTTATCCGCTACTTTTAAAATTGTTTGTTGTTGAATCATTTTTTTGCGTTTATAGCTCAATTGGATAGAGCGTTGGATTTCGGTCCCAAAGATTATAGGTTCAAGTCCTATTAAACGTATTTTATTGTATTAATATTATTTTAGAATCATCTGTAATAAAAATACTTTTTTTTAACAAAAGCATATTCATATAAACTTTTTTTCTTGCTAATATTAGTACCTGTATTTTTAGTTGCAAGTAATAACTCGTTGATAAGTTTCTTGTGCATCTTCTTTTCGTCTTTGTTGTTTGTTTTTGTTAGAAAAAATTTCAGAGTGGATGAAATTCGGTTCGCATTGTTCACTATGTAAGGGAATTCCTTCAATTGAGAGCGTTTGTTTTTCTGTTTTAACTGTTTTACTTTAAGTAACGGCGTAACATTAATAAGGGCTCTGTTGATAAATTCTTTATGGTTTTTATTAAATAATTTATAGAAAAATTTGATACTTTTTAATCAAATTTTTTCAGATGTTGTACGTTTACCCTTTAATAACAATTGATTAATTATTTTTTTATTCATAGACTATTAACTGTTTGATTTTTTAGTACCATATTTTGAACGTGAGGTTTTTCTCCCTTTTAAGCCACTAAAATCTAACTTTCCGCGAACTAAGTGGTATTTAATTCCAGGCAAGTCTTTTACTCTACCGCCTCTAATCATAACTGTTGAGTACTCTTGTAGATTATGACCTTCGCCGGGTATGTAAGCCATGATTTTTTTGTTGTTAGTTAACCTTAACTTAACTAACTTTCTTAGTGCTGAATTAGGTTTTTTTGGAGTTCTTAAAAAAACTTTAGTACACACTCCTTTCTTTTGCGGGCAATTATTCAACGCGGGCACTTTATTTCGTAGTTTTTTTTTTTTCCTTTTATTACGACATAATTGATTGATTGTAGGCATTTATTTTAATACTTATACCAAAAAAGGGACTTGAACCCTTACTCTTTTATAAAAAGAACTAGAACCTAAACCTAGTATGTCTACCAATTTCATCATTTTGGCATAAAAATACTCGTTATCGGACTTGAACCGATACTTTTTATATAAAAATCAGATTTTAAGTCTGACGTGTCTACCAATTTCACCAAACGAGCTTTTTGACTAATTCCACAATTTGATTTTTTAACACTAGGTGCACAAGTATTCGGACTTTTAATAACTTTATCTCTTTTTTACTATTTTAGTATCAACACAGTTATACCTAATTTTGTAGAAGTGAAAAAGTTTAGAACAAAAAAACTAATAAAAAATACAACTTCTATTTCAGCTATGAATCTAGATCTAACAAATAACAAAAAATTAATTAATAATAGCTATAAATTATTTATGCAATAATTTGAAAAGGGAATATAACTCAATTGGTAGAGTGTATGCTTTGCAAGCATAAAGTTATCGGTTCAACTCCGATTATTTCCAAATTTATTTTGAATCGTGTTTCTCTCTTTAGGCTGGATTTGAACCAACAACCTAGTGGTTAACAGCCACTCGCTCTACCATTGAGCTACTAAAGACTTCTACAAGTGTTTTATTTTTCATAAAACCTAATAAATGAATTAAAATCAAGTCAAAAGGGGTAATATGATAAACAATTAGTATAGCTAATATCTTCTATCACTAATATTTGTAATATTTTATAATTAATATAGAAATGTTTTGGTGGTGTTGGCCAAATTTTTGAATTTAAAATATTCGATGTGATAAAATCAAAAACGCTAGCGTCAAATGAGATTACATCTCCTTTCTTTAAGTTATAAGAATTAGATTGAACAATTTTATTATTAACATAGACTTTTTGGTGGGAGATTAATTGCCTTGCGTTTCTAAAACTATAAGAAAAATATGTACGATATATTGCAGTATCCAATCTAGTTTCTAACTCTTTGATAAATAAAATAGTTTCATGTATACTGGTAGATTTAGAACTTTTTAAAGTCGACTTCACCAATTTTTTTAAATAAGATTTTCTTAGTTTTCCGTAGAAAAAACTTAGTCTTTGTTTATTTTGCAAATTATATTTGAATTTTCTACTGAAAAAATTTTTAAAGTTGAATAAAACATGTGAAATAGGATCATAAAATCTTTTCCGGTTGAACTTTAAAGTTAAATGTTGAAATTTTTGTCATTTCTTTTTTCTAAATCGTAAAAATTTATCACTATTTTGAATGTTTTTTCTTAAAGTTAAAAATTTTTTGTATAGTGGCTTATTACGTCGTTTATTTGTAAAATGCATAAATATTTTTAAGAATATAACTTGACTTTAAAAACTTTTTAATGTTGGGGAAAAAATTAATTAAACTTAGCGACAATATTTTTAATTTTACCTTTTTTCAATGGTAGTTTTTTCAGTAAAGAATAAAAAAGAAAAAAATAACTTATTTTCATGTTCTTCTCAGCGAAATTGAAGTGCCCTAAAGTCTTATACGTAATTTTAGAGAAATTTGAAGGAATACAATTAAAAGATAAAATAGGAATTCCAGCTTTATAAAATTCAGTAATTGCGCTAGTCTCGAGTTTTTGGTTAAAAATAACGACTAAATGAGGTTTTGTTTTAACTGTTAGCAACAATTTAAGGCTTTTCGAAAAATTTTGTGATTGAATTACTTTCAAGTAAGTTAATATCGAAAAACGGTTTCTGAAAATCCCGCTAATTCACGACTTTTCTGATATGAAAGTATGATTTGTGAAGTGTATAAGTTTCATTTGTTTCATTTTAGAAATAACTGGAAAACCTATAAATAGAATTTTGAATTGACATACATGGTATTCAAAAATAATTTTCAGAACTTGTTTTAAATGAGCTTCTATATATTCTAAAGTATCATTTGAAAAGTTGAAAATGTCAAAAGAAGGCTGATCCGAGTATATTTGTAACTTTAATAGGTTATATTTAAATAATTTATAATTTTGACTTTTAACTAGGTTTGATTTCATTTTTAAACTTTTTTACCCTCTTTTAAGGTGATTTTTTCCGTTGCATACAAAATACCTTTTCCTTTATACGGTTCAGGAACTTTACATGACCTAATTAATGCAGCAATTTGAGTAACGAATTGATAAGAATTTCCTATAATGAAAAGTTTATTAGCCTTTAAACAAAAAATTTTCAAGTTTTTTGGGATTTTAAAGTAAATAGAATGACTGTATCCTAATTTAAAATGTAGTAAATTGAAATCTAGCACTTTTAAGATAGACACCCGAAACCCTACTCCAATAAGATTGAGTTTTTTACAAAAGAAACTTGAAATTTCTAAGAGCATTTGCTTTATTAAAACGACTTGAGTGGTTTGTAGAGCTTTTAGGCTTCTTTTCTTATTATTTGACATATTAAAGAAGGGCTCTCTAGTTATTTTGATTAATTTTTTATCTTTTTCAATGACCAACTTGGTTTTTAACTTTAATGCTTTCTGAGTGACAGAGTTTGTAAAAATAACAATATGATTTGTAGTACAATAATAAAGTGAAATATCTTTTGGAATTTTAATTATATGTCGTTTTGTAATATTATGCATTTTTATTTGATTATAAATAAAGGTTTTCCCCCTGTATGCGTTTGTTTACATTCATGAATTGTCATTAAACCCTTGTGTGTTGTTAATATAATGAGACTCTTTTTTGTATCAAGCTTTCACAAATGTGATGCCGAGTAATAAATTTGATGACTAGGCTTAGATATGAGTTTCAATGAACCCATTGCTGGTTTTCCATTTTTATATTTTAAAAAAATTTTTAGTAAGTTTGGGTCTGAATCGTAGATTTTATAACCTAAAATAAAGCCTTCATCCCAAAGAATATTTAGAAAAGCAACAATTAGTTTTGTTTTTGGTTGAAAAATAAAGTTTCTTCGAGAAGTTTGGCTATTTCTTAAATCGGTAGCTATATTCCATATAGTGTTTTTCATAAAAAATTTTTGATATGTTTAGAGACAGGATCGAACTGCCGTCACAAGGATTTTCAGTCCTTTGCTCTACCTACTGAGCTATCTAAACATTTGCCCACAATTATGGGGTTTTTAAATCGTAAGAGTTGAATTTTTTTAACAAAATCTCGCCGTGAACATCCAACAACTTTAAAAATACATATCCAGTTTTATTTGAAAAAGAAGATTGTTTAAGCGCTTCTAATTTATCAAATTTCAATAGATTTAGTTCACTTTTTTGAAAAAATTTTAGCATAAATTTATCGTAATCTGTCTTATCAAGCAATGCAGGTTTAAAAGATTTAGTATTCAATAAAAACTTTGTCTTAATTTTAATATCAGAAAATAGCTTTATTTTTACTATTTTTCAAATAGTTAAAAATTTAGCCATTTGAGATACATGAATTTTTAGTTGTTTATTATAGATACAATATCCAAATTGTTCTTGAGACTTTTTGTTAACATGAGGCGATTGTAATACAGAAAAGAAAAAAACTTTTTTATTTTTTTGAGATTGTACAGGGAAGAATTTTAAGTTAAAAGTTTTATTTGTTTTAAGTTTGTAAAAAAATTTTAAAAAGTTTGTTAAAGAATTTGGATTCTTTGAATAAATAGATAAAGTAATAAACATAAACTTTGTAGTTTTTGAATCTAGTACAAAAGTTAACTATAGACATTGAATAATATAAAAAATCTAACATACTTAACGAATTTTAAATGCTGTTTTAGCATTAGTATGAGTACGTTGACCTCTAATCGGCAAACCACGCAATCGACGGATGCCTTTATAAGCTTTAATTTGAACTAAGTTTTTTGCTAACATGATTTTGGATTTTTTCAAACCACTATTTATTGGCAGATTTGAGTTTTCTATAAATTTAACTAATTTTACAATTTGATCTGGTTTCAAGGTGGACAATTTACAATTATTAGATAAGCCTAACTTTTTACAAATTGAAAATGATTGAAAATGCCCAATTCCAAAAATTCTAGTCAAAGAAAAAAAAATTGGTTTATTTTCTAGTAGTTCTGTTTCTAAAATATATATCATTTATAATTTACAAATATGTGTAATTTCAACTAACATATTAACACTCATATGCATTGAATTTAAAAAAACTTCTGGGTATAAACCAATAACTAATGTACCGACAATCAATGGTAAAAAAGTAAACGCTTCTCGCTTATTGATATCAATGTAGTCTTTTAAATATTGAATTTTTAAATTACCATAAGAAATTCTATTAAACAATCATAAGGAGTAACAACCCCCAATAATCATACCAGTAGCACTAATGAAAGTAGCGCTAGTGTTGGTTTTAAAAGAACCGGCCAATATTAAAAACTCGCCTACAAAACTACCTGTGCCAGGTAACCCAATATTTGACATTGTAAAAAATAAAAAAATAAATGTATACAAAGGCATTGTATGAACTAATCCTCCATAATATTTAACCATTCTGGTGTGGTGTCTTTCATAAACTATTCCAATAATCAAAAACAAAGCACTTGCTACGAAACCATGGCTTAAACTTTGTAAGATAGCCCCTTCTAACCCAACAGCATTAAAACTAAAAAGCCCTACCATTACTAAATTCATGTGTGCTACAGAAGTGTAAGCAATAATTCGTTTGAAATCAGTTTGACGGATTGCAGTAAAAGACGTATAAACAATACCAACAATAGATAGTAGATAAACAATTGGAGCAAAAAAAAGGGATGCTTCTGGGAATAGCGGAAAAGAAAAACGAAGGAAACCGTAAGTCCCTAATTTCAATAAAACACCGGCCAAAATAACAGAACCTGCCGTTGGGGCTTCTACATGGGCTTCTGGCAGCCACAAATGCACAGGAACCATTGGAACTTTAGTTGCGAAAGAACCAAAAAAAGATAATCATAGAAATTTTTGTTCTGTTGTAGAAAAAACAAAAGTTAATAATACTTCGTAATCAGTTGTTCCTACTTGGTAGTAAATGTATAAAATCGACAATAACATTAATACTGAGCCCAATAATGTGTATAGGAAAAAAAAATAAGCAGCTCTAATTTTTCTTTCTCGAGAACCTCAAACACCAACGATCAAATACATTGGAATTAGCACACTTTCAAAAAAAATATAAAATAATAATAAGTCTAAAATAGAGAAAACTCCAATTAGAAAAAATTCCATTACTAAAAAAGCAATTAAAAATTCTTTTATGTTTGATTTAACGCTAGTTCAACTTATCAATATGCATAGAAAAATTAATAAAGTAGTCAAAAGTATAAAAAATAGTGAAATTCCATCAACGCCTAAACTAAAGTTGAAGTTTAAAAAAGGAATTCATAACAATTTACTTACAAATTGAAAAGAACCAATAGATTTATTAAAAAAGACCCATAAAAATAAAGAAACTACATATAATAGACAAGATACATTTAAAGCTACCGATTTCAATAAAGAATGGTTTGAAGAAGGTATAAATAACAGTAAGAATGTTCCAATTAAAGGTAATACCAAGACAAAAATCAATAAGTTTGTCACATTTAATAAAAAAAAGTCTAACATTTACATTTTATAGGACTTGAACCTATGTCCATCAGCTTAGAAGGCTGTTGCTCTATCCAACTGAGCTAAAAATGCTGAGAATAAAAGCTAAAATCGGACTTGAACCGATATTAAAAGATTTGCAATCTAATACATTAACCAAATTATGTTATTCAGCCTAAAAATAAAGTTTAGGTATAATTTTGAAAAATATACCTAAAACAACAAATTGAAATTATCAGTTATAAAAACCTATACTACCGTCATAGTTAATAATAAAGTTATTTTGTATGAAAATAAATAGATCAAAGTTGGATTTACAAATAGAAAAAGTAAAAAATAGAACAGACAAACCACTAAAATTGAAATATTAGATTGTATCGGGTAATACAGTTTGCCAGCTACAGAGTTTTCAAAATACATAATTTTTACTATTCGAATATAATAGAAAGTAGAAATTACACTACATAATATACTAAGAATTGCGACAAAATACATAGATGCCTCAATAGAAACTAAAAAGATCCCAATTTTAACTAAAAAACCAACCATTGGTGGTAAACCAGCTATAGATAGTAAAACAGTGCTGAAAAATAAAGCTAAAATATTATTAGATTTACTTAGTAGATTTAAATCTGTCAAGTCTTTATTTTGTTTCTTACTATATTTGTATTTCAATTGTAACAGTAAAAATATAGACCAAATACATAAGCCAGCAATCATGTAGAGAAAAAGATAACAGAGCATTGACTGCATACCCTCAAATGTTCCAGTACTAAAAGCAATTAGCGTATATCCCATGTGACTAATCGAACTATAAGCTAAAAGACTTTTTAGTTTTTTTTGTTCCAAGCCCCCAAAAGAGCCCACTATTACAGTTAACATTGCTACAACAACAATATAATAACGTCATTTGATCGAATATTCAAAAAAACTTGAATAAAAAATTCTAATAATCAAAATGAAGATAGCTAACTTAGGCACCACAGCAAAAAAGAACGTAGAGCTAGAAGGCGATCCTTCGTAAATATCGAGCGATCATAAATGAAACGGGGCAACTGCTAACTTAAACAAAAGGCTTACAAAGATAAATACCAAGGCAAATTGGATCAAACCTCCGTCAATAAAGACGTGTTTAACAAAACTATAATTATCTACTCCATAAATACTTTCATATTCTAAGTATGTTAGAAAGAACAAATTTTTTAAATCTTCAAAATTTGTAGTACCACTAACTCCATATAGAATAGAAGAACCAAATAAGAATAAACTAGAGGAAAAAGCTCCTAAAATAAAATATTTTAGACCAGCATCCGCAGAAAAAGCGGAATCTTTTTTCATAGCTGCCATTATATAGAAAGATAAACTTTGTAATTCAATTGACAAATACGCAGTAATTAAATCGTTTGAAGAGCATATGAAAAAAATACCTAATAAAGCAAAAAGTATTAATACGCTATACTCAAAATAATTAATTTTTTGTACAGCTAAATAACGTTGAACCATCAAAAAACAGAAAATTGAGATTAGAGCTATCCAAGCTTTAGAGGAAAAACTTAAATAGTCAAGAATAATAGTATTGTTAAAAATTTGAAAATTGTTGTATTCAATACTATTGTTTAACAATAAAAAACAAAACATAGCAATAATTAAAATGCTTAAATATAAAATAGAATTTTGAATTAATAAATACTTATTGTTAACTGATATAAAAGTTCCGTGGATAATCAAATAAATTATAGAAATACCTAAAAAAATTTCAGGTAGTAGCTGTATTTCTTTAAATATTAACATTTATAAATTAATTATTGTAAAAGCGAGAAAATCGTAAGAATTCTTGGCTATACTTAAAAACCCAACCCACACTATTATTACACGTTATTAACAACTTAAACAAAACCTCATGCATGTAATACTTTTTTTAGAGCCTTGAAAACAAGCTAAAAAAGTGTGATGTTCGTGAAGGTGCTTCATTGAAAAGTAAGTATTTAATTTTATTCAATAGTTTTACTGAGTTTAGTTTTAAAAATATGCATTTTATTTTTTATCTATCGAAAATACTTTTAAAAAGAAAGAAAACACAGTTTTTTCATTAAATAAAGTTTTCTAATAAAATATCAGATTGTGGAATTTTATAAAGTCTACAAAGGAAAATAAAGATTTAATCATAAATTTATATAGCAAATAGCAAAAATTTAACTTGAAAAATAAAAACTGCAAGAAATAATGTCAAAAATAAAAGGTAACGATAGCTCTAAATAAGTTAACACCTTAACCACCACCACCACCAGACCACTGCATAAGTTTATAAATACCTATTCAAACAGGCCATATACGCGCTTGTGGTTTATCTCAACGCCAATAATTATACATTTCACCCGCACAACCTCTAGGCAAACTAAGAAAATTAAGATAGTCTCGAGGACTATACCAATATAAATTTCAACTAGAAAGATCTTCAGCCTGAGGAGGATCAACCTGTAAATACGTACGAACAATCAAACAACTTAATACAATTAATCCAAATAATAAATAAGCATAACCATTAGTGGATACACTTTTATCTTCGTCATTATTAGATTCTAAATTATCATTTACAACGATTTCTTCGCACAAAGTGGAACTGTCAAAATTTGGCAGTAAACAACTACCTATTATACCTAACATTAATAATATCATTTATATGTTATACTACTTTATATTATGATCAAAATTTAGAAAAACATAAAAATACTTTATCGGCAACAAATTATAAATAATCAAATAATATTCATTTGCTGGTTAAACAAAACAGAAGGCTAAAACCCATGAGTAGCGGTAATTCAAACAAAAAACTGGGCAAAATATTACAACATCGTGATATGCAGGCTATATTATTTAAATTTTTTTTTGCAATAAAAAAAAAAATGTTTAATTTTAATTTTAGTGAAAATAAGCATAGAGTTTCTTTTCATTATTAAAAAAATTTTAATGAACCAGAAGAGGCCTGAAAAGAAAAAATCAAACGATTGCGAGGTTTCTTCAAACAACCATATGAATTTATGCAGGGTTGAATTACAAAAACCGTTAGAAGAAACCTCTTCAAACCCATTGAAACTTTCACAAAGATTCCTGTTGTTTAATGAGTTAGGAGAAGACAAGGTAGTTATTTCTTCCGATGCCTTTCAGTCTGGCTCAAGCGGCTCTACATCTTCAGGACAGGGGTTTTCCTTGTGAAACTCGGGATTCGCCTTTAGCTCCTTGAAGAAGGGCTCTTCTTCTCTTCACTTTCTTTCTTTGGGTAACCAATGGTCCCAAAAGTTTAACTCGTAAGAGTACCAATCCCTAACATCTGTAAGGTTTCGGTCTTCTATATCTCCTATTTCGTAAACTTCTGTCGCTACGAAATCATCACCTGCGGGTTCCCTTAAATCAAACTCATTTCAGACAATACCCATTCTATCAGAATAAGGCTCAACAAACCGTGTGTGACTGGCAGGGGCACTCTCTCAGTCAACGAGCAATAGTTCAGGGCCTAAATCCCGTTCAATTTGCCGAAAAATACGAAACAGATGGTGGAGACGTTTGTGCATCATATTTAACGTTTCTGGGTCGTGCTCGTTACCCGTAATTACCTGAAAAAACCTGAAAAGATCATTACGGTTTGACAAATCTAAAATGTAATGCCTGCCCTCTATTAAAATTCCTTTGGTTTTTAGCACAAACCAGCCTTCCACTAGCTGTTGGTTTGCCCAGAAAATGTACCACTGCTGACCGTTGTTTCTATCTAGCAGCCTTTCGCTACACCAAAACTTGTTTTCATATATTACAATAATAAGCTCCAAGAACAAAAACATAGGTGGCTTGTAAAAATAAGCCTTTTTGAAATGAGCCAAATAACTGGCTAACTTAGTTAGCATTTTACTTGTCATCTTTTTTATCAGAAGACAAGTTTCCTGAGTAAAAAGGAAGCGAGAAAAAACAATAGTTATTTTTTTTTAACAAATTTTTTTTTTTTAATGTCATTTATATTTTATCAATTTAAACAAAAACGAATTAAAAAATTCGACTTAGCTTTAACAATACCTATTACAGGAACTTAACCTAAAAAATAGAAGGTAACGGTTTATCAGCAACAAATTGTGAATAATTAAACAAAACAGAAGGCTAAAACCCATGAGTAGCGGTAATTCAAACAAAAAACTGGGCAAATTACAACATCGTGATGTGCAGGCTATATTATTTAAATTTTTTTTTGCAATACAAAAAAAAATGTATAAGCTTTATTTTGATAAAAAGGAAGGTAAAAATTTTTGCATTAACAAAAAAAGCCTAAGTACCAAAAATGAAGTTATTTAGATATGTAAAACAGAACTATAAGTACGGGAAAGCTGCTTGAAAGTGACTTGAGTTTTGGTAGGTTTAGTGGATCTTATCAAAACTAACGTTACGGGTCCAACAGTCGCTAATAACAAAATATTACCCGAAAGTAAAAACTGGATAATATAATCAGTGTATAATAAATGACCGATAGACATAACTTCCGTAAAATAATCTAATTTGTTAAACCAATCAAAGTAACAATTCCATAGAAAGCTGACATTATAAGGGTTAGCTGACTCGAAAGTGGTAGGAATTATCAATGCAATTTCAATCAAGAAAACAATGCCAATAAAACTACCGAATGGGAAATACTTTAAAGAGTCTTTCGCTAAATAAACTGTTTTTACATCTAGCATCATGACTACAAACAAGAACAAAACAGCTATAGCTCCAACATAAATTATGATAAAAATTAATGAGATATATTCACACTCTAACAAAAATAAAATGCTGGATGAAGAAACAAAACTTAATACCAAAAACAAAACAGAATATATTGAATTTTGACTAAGAATAGTCATTAAAGCACTAACTATCAAAATAAAAGAGAAAAAATAAAAAAATAAATTAACTATCATAGAATTCGAAAAATTTAATAATGAAAGAGGGATTTGAACCCCCGACATTTGGATTATGATTCCAACGTTCTAACCAACTGAACTATTTCATTTGTTCCAGCTACACGTTCCCGTACAGCTACCTTGTTACGACTTCATCCAAATTGTCAATTTTTCAATGAATTAACTTTTTTTACTTTTTAAAAAAAACAAAAAGAATTAAATTTTCAAGTAAAACTAACTTTCTGCATGTGACGGGCGGTGTGTACAAAGCCAAGGTACGTATTCACCGCAACGTTCTGATTTGCGATTACTTGTGATTCCATCTTCATGTAAACGAGTTGCAGTTTACAATTCGAACTAAGAAAATTTTTAAAGATTAACTAAAGTTTTTTGTTACTTTTTGTCATTTTCATTGTAGCACGTGTGTAGCCCAACCCATAAGGGCCACAGTGACTTGACTTAATTCTCACCTTCCTTTAAAGTTTTACTCAACAAACAGTCTTTTTAAAACAAAATTTTCAATATAAATCAAAAATTAGAAGTAAATTTTAAAAACAAGAGTTACGCTCGTTTAAAGGAATGAACCAAACATCTCACGACACGAACTGACGACAGTCGTGCAACACCTGTAATGAAAAATTATTAATTTTTTAATTAACATTAATAATAAAAGAAATTTATTAGTTTAAATTATTTTTCAATATGTCAAGGGTTGGTAAGGTTTTGCGCGGATTATCGCATTAAACCACATGCTCCACCACTCGTTGTAGGCTCCCGTCAATTCCTTTGAGTTCCAATTTTGCAATCGTACTCCTCAGGCGGAATGCTTATGGCGTTAGCTTAAAAAATCCAAAATTTATTTTCTAAATTACAGCACTCAGAATTTACAGTGTAGACTACCAGGGTATCTAATCCTGTTTGCTCCCTACACTTTCGTCCCTCAATGTCAGTTTGTACTAAAGAGTCGCCTTCGCTAATGATATTCCTTCATGTATTCTTGGAATTTACTCCTTAACATGAAATTCTACTCTTCCGTATAAAACTCAAGTAAAACAGTATTGTATATTTTTTTAAAGTTAAGCTTTAAATTTTAACATATAACTTATATTACAATCTACGGACTCTTTACGCCCAGTAATTTCGGATAACGCTTGCCCCTCCCGTATTACCGCGGCTGCTGGCACGAGATTAGCCGGGACTAAAACTTCTTTAAATAACGTCATTATCATTTTTAACGAAAGAATTTTACAACCAAAAATTAGTCGTCAATCATTCACATAATATTGCTGGATCAAACTTTCGTTCATTGTCCAATATTCCTCACTGCTGGCCAAAAAATTAGCCTGGACCTTGTCTCAGTTCCAGTGTGGTTGTACGTCCTCTAAGACCAACTAAAGATCAAAGGCTTGGTAAACTTTTATTTCTACCAACAACCTAATCTTCCACAAACTCATCTTTTAACAATTGCTTATTTTACAATTTTTATCTTTTTAGTAGTTTAAAACTAAAAAACTATTCAATATTACTACAAACTAAGAAAATAGTTTTACCCTAAAAAAAATCAAAGTTTTTAATAGGTATAGTTTATCTTAAATTAAAAGGTAGACAGAAAATATTTGCGTATTCCTCACCCGTTCGCTGCGATATTTTAATATAGTACCGCACAACTCGCATGTGTAAAGCATATTATTAGCGTTCACCCTGAGCCAGGATCAAACTCATTTCTAATAACTTAAAATTATTTATAAAATTTTAGGTTTATTTAACTTGAAATCTTGTCTGTTTTTAATGTTTATAACCTAGTATGGTTTATAAAATAGTCAAAGATAGTTTTAACATTATAAGTTATAAATGTTTTTAAAATTTAAAAAATATATAAAATCTTAAACAATTTGAATTTTAGTACTTATTAGCTAAAAGTTTTACAACTCTTACACATTAAGCCTATTACGTAATAATCTTCTACGACTTTTAAAAAATTTTTTTTAAGGTTAGTTTCTTGTTTAAATGCTTTCAACAATTATCTATTATGAATATAGCTACTCGACTATGCTATTAAAATAACAATCGATTGACCAGAGATTCACTTTTCCCGGTCCTCTCGTACTAGGGTCTACTCCTTTTAATTTTTAACACTTACGGTAGATAGGGACCAAACTGTTTTACAACGTTCTAAACTCAGATCATGTACCGCCTTTCTTGGCGAACAGCCAAACCCTTGGAACCTTTTACAGCTCCAGGATGCGATAATCCAACATCGAGGTGCCAAACCACTCCATCGATAGGGTCTCTAAAGAATGATTAGCCTGTTATCCCTGGCGTACCTTTTATCCGTTGAGCGATGACCTTTTCCACTCAGAGTCACCGGATCACTATAACCGACTTTCGTCCCTGTTCGATTTGTCAATCTTTCAGTCAAGCAAGCACTATACTATTATGCTCTTCAATTGAGTTTTATCAATTTGAGCTTACCTTCGTACGCCTCCGTTACTCTTTAGGAGGCGACCGCCCCAGTCAAACTACCCATTATAAACTGTTTTAAACTCATGAGTAACAAAAGTTTTTAAGAGTGGTATTTCATTGATGTTTAAATGAATAACTTATGTTACGATTTAATAAAAACTTACCACATATTCTACACAAAAAAAATTTTATTACAATTTATAATTATAGTAAAGGTGCACAGGGTCTTTCCGTCTAGCCGCAAGTAGTCTGCATCTTCACAGACATTTCAATTTCACTGAAATTGCACTGGAGACAGTAGGACAGTCGTTACGCCATTCATGCAGGACACCAATTAAATGCCAAGGAATTTCGCTACCTTTGGACCGTCAGAGTTACAGCCGCCGTTTACTGGGGGTTAAAGTCAAAGCCAAAACTTTTTCTCTTAATCTTGCAGCACCGGGCAGGCGTCAGTCTCTATACTTCTTTTTTCAAATTAGCAGAGACCTGTGTTTTTATTAAACAGTCGCTGTCCTCGATTTTGTGACAGCTTTCAAAAGTTTTAACTTAAGAAAGCTACTCCTTATTCCGAAGTTACGGAGTCATTTTGCCGAGTTCCTTCAATACAATTAATTCAAGCACCTTAATTTGCTAAATTTGTTCACCTGTGTCGGTTTAGAGTACGGTATTATTTTAAGCTATTTCTTGAAAATACTAAAAAACTTTTAATTAAAATCACAAATAAAAATTAAATTCGTATTTTGTCACGTTAAAATATAATAAAAAAATTACCCATCAACTACAACTTTCGTTTTTATCTTAGGGACCGATTAACATTAAGGAGGATTAGCCTTCCCTTAAAAACCTTGAACTTAAGGTGACAATGTTTATTATTCACAATGTTTTTCGCTACTCATATCAATATTTTCATTTTTGATTTTTCCAGTTTATATAACTATAAACTTTCTTAAATATACAAAACGTTCTGCTACCATTTAAAATCAATTTTTTAATATTATATTATTAATTGTATTGTTTTAAATTTATTGTTTCGGCAAATAATTTTAGTCCCTATACATTTTTGATGCAAAAAAACTAAACCAGTGAGCTGTTACGCTTTCTTAAAAGGGTGGCTGCTTCCAAGCCTACCTATAGATTGTTAAAATTTTTTTACTTTCTTTTTCACTTAATTATTTTTAAGGGCCTTAACAAATAATGCGGGCTGTTTCCCTTTTGACTATGAATCTTAGCACTCACAGTCTGTCTGTTTAAAATCTTTTTAATTCTATATTTGGAGTTTCATTAAATGCAGTAAAACTTTACGTCCCCTTTATTTATCGAGTGCTCTACCTTAGATAAAGAATTTTAAACGCTCTACTTAAATAGATTTCGCAGAAAACCAGCTATCTCTAAGTTTGATTGGCCTTTCACCCCTAATCACAAATCATCTCAGTATTTTTCTACATACACGAGTTCGGCCCTTCAATAAGCGTTACCGCTTTAAATTCAGCCTGTTCATGATTAGATCACTTAGTTTCGGGTCTTATATCAAAGACTAATAATATTTTTAAAAGAGCGCAATTTAAAACTCAATTTTTTTTAGCCTACACTTTTAAACGTTTAAGCTTGCCATTGATATAAACTCATTGATTCATTATGCAAAAGGAACGCTGTCACTTTTTTAAAGCTACAACTGATTATAAACATTAAATTTCAAGTTCTTTTCAAATTCGAAAATTCTATTTCACCTTTCCCTTACGGTACTATTCGCTATCAATCGTTAAAATTTTTTAGACTTTGAGGGTGGGACCCCATTGTTGAAATAATACATGACTTGTATCATTTTACTTTGCATTTTAAAATTTTGGTGTGTGTTTTACAGGGCTACATATATTCAATTTTATGCTACCTTCTTTGGCTATTAAGTCTTAAACACACTACCTGTAGCTTTTAAAAATAGTCTATACCGCTTTTGCTCGCCACTACTAACGGATTCTCGGTTGATTTTTTTTCTAGTTACTTAGATGGTTCAGTTCACTAGTTTCTAAAAATTTTAATTGAAAGACAATTAAAATCTGTTTAAATTTTTCAAAACTCGTTTCCGATTTAGAAAAGTTGTAAGTTAAAATAGCTTGACTCGTTACAACATTTCGTTTAACAAACGTTCTTTAATTTTTAACGTTGAGGTATCCATTTAATGTATTAAAAAGATTAAATCTAAAGGCGAATAATGGGATTTGAACCCATGACATTTAGAATCACAACCTAATACTCTAACCTAACTGAGTTATATTCGCCAAAATTTAAATGAAAGCCATTAATGAAGATTAATTACATCATTGAGATAGATACAGGTTAAAATAGTAAACACGTAAGCTTGAATTAGAGCCACACCTAACTCTAAACCCATCAATACGACCAGGATTAGTAAAGGTACAATATGAAAAACTGCTAAAAAATCTTCTAACAATAACATACTTCAAGAAAAACCTACAATTACTTTTAGCAGTGTGTGTCCTGCCATTAAGTTTGCAAATAACCGAACACCTAAACTGATAGGTTTGAAAATATATGATAAAAGTTCTATAGGGACTAGTAACAATGCTAAACCAAAAGAGGTATTAGCAGGTAAAAACAAAGATAACATGTGAAATTTATGCTTTTGAATACAGATTATATTTAAACCTATAAAAATAGAAAGAGATAAAGTAAAAGTAACAATAAGGTGACTTGTTGTTGTAAAACTGTAAGGGACTAAACCGATTAGATTACTAAACAAAACAAAAGTGAAAATGACAGAAATGAAAGGGAAATATTTTTCTCCTTCTGCGTTAATATTATCGAATAATAGTTGTGCTGAAGTTTCATATAATGCCTCAACAAATACTTGTCATGTGTTTGGGATAAAAAAGAAACTAGTTTCTTTTAAATAATTTACGTTTGAACTAAAAAAAAAGACCATTGCAGCAAAAATTGCTAAAACTAAAAGATTTACTAATGCTAAATTAGTAATTGAAAAATCAAAACAAAACAATTTGATAGAAAACAATAAAATAATTTGGAACTGTTCTAAAGGAGTATGTAACATAAAAAGTCTTTAAATAATTAATTTAAAGATTTTAGTTGAGACAAAATTTTATTAAGAATTCCCATATACTAAGTATTTAAATAAATTTGTCTGAAGATACGCTTGAGATCGTAGATTTCAGGATATAGGACAGAATGTAAGCGACATTATGAATGATTACACTATTTATTTTGTTAGTAAGCTTAAGTAGATTTGAACTACTGACCTTACGCTTATCAGGCGTACGCTCTAACCAACTGAGCTATAAGCTTTAAAAAGTGTATGCAAACAAAGATTGAATTAAAATTAAGCTAACAACTAGAATGACATAAAAAATTTGTTCTGAGTTTTTATTTAACTCTCTCAAAAAGTTTTTAATGAAAAACTGAGCGTTTTTAAAGCTCTATTAATTTACGTTTTAGGCAATAATGGAATCGAACCACCAACTTTTTCGTTGTAAGCGAAACACTCTACCAATTGAGTTAATTACCTTCATAAAAAATTATTAATATTTATTTTTTAAACCAAATAATTTAAATGTTTTAATCATATTAAAACATCTATATATTATATATATATGCATTCCGGTTCCCTTCATTTATATATATATATATATGCATTCCGGTTCCCTTCATTTATATATATATATATATGCATTCCGGTTCCCTTCA
>Ga0115006_10000116_pt1 | contig 38030 bp, 10 predicted proteins | sample ArcOceMetagenome_3_FD_88943 | JGI IMG/M metagenome (GOLD analysis project Ga0115006, IMG submission 88943) | Marine eukaryotic phytoplankton communities from Arctic Ocean - Arctic Ocean- Svalbard ARC20M Metagenome | ecosystem: Environmental > Aquatic > Marine > Oceanic | place: Arctic Ocean...
ATAACATCCACGAACAGTGCCTGACGCTTCATCTTGAAGGCGGAGCGAAGGCGACGCTGGCGCGGCCAGGTCTGCCGGGCGGGGAACGAGCGTCCCTGTTCCCTGCGCCGTGCTTGCCAGAGCGACGTGGCTGCGGACACGCAGGCCGCCGCCGCCACCGCACCCGCGGGTGCATTTCGCTTGAGACGCTTCCATGCCCGGTGGGCATGCCCATGTCGGCGCACAGGCACACACGCACTTGGGGGCGGGCGAGGAGCAGGAGGTCCCAGCGCGGCCAGCCTGCCCGCGCGCGCAGGACTCGCACTGCGAGTCTGGCCCTCGGCCGGCGTGGACATCGTCACGACTTGCGCACAGCGCTCAAGAGCAGAACGCCCCTCCTGCACACCCGCCCGGCGCCAGATGGTGCGCGGCCCGCGCCCCGCGCGTGCTCCTGCGGCCTGCTGCGGAAACTGACTGCTAAGCCGCATGTCGTGCAGGGGATCGAGTTCACTTCGCAGCAGGGAGGCACAGACGCAGGACACACGCCCACTGATGGACGGGCAAAGAGGCGCAGAAGGCGCAGGCCATAGCGTCCAGCTGTGCCGCGCACGGCGTGAGGCACCACGAACGGCTCTGTGGCAGGAGCCCCGCTGGCGCAGGAGACTCACAACACAACGTAATCGCCTGCTTCTGCCTTGGCTTTTATTGGTCGCCCTGGCGGTCGCTGGTGACCTTGCCTGGCTAATCCAGCACTTGCGGGGCGACGGCGGACTGTCTGGGTGCTTTCCGCCAGGCGCTGCCGCCCAGAACTTTTCGTGTCCAGAGCATGCTGATGCAGTCGAGTATGGGGTAGGGCCAGCGGGGCTGCCACTGCTGCGATGCCAGTGCGGTGCAGGGTACTTCAACACCTCGCTGGAATTCTTTCGAAGGCTTGTACAAGCCGAACTTGACGTGTCAGTCGATGCATGTACACCGACCTCCCGCTGCCCAGGTTGGCGCGACTCCTGTGCATGCTCAGCTGAGGCTACTTCTGTGGCGCATGGCCTGCCGAGGCTTGCGATGGCATGCATGAAGCATCTGAGCACCGCTTTCTTGTCTTGTGTGTTGCAGCGGGCTACTACTGCCCAGATTCACAGCTACCGCGCTTATGCCCAGCCGGAATGACGTCAAGCACGGGTGCATGCAGTCGAGATCGGTGTCAGTGCATTGATCGCACAACATTTAACTTGAACGGACAGTGCGCTGGACTGTCACAGTGTCCCGTGGTAAGTCCCGTCTGCAAGTCGCAAACTCCTCACTGCTCTGCATGCACGTGCCCACACGTGCCCGCCCTGGCTGCCCTTGACTGGAGGCGGGTCTGAACAATGCCAGGGTTACTACTGCCCGGAGGGGTTTGCGCCGCACCGGCGGCGTCTTGTAATCGCACGTCCGCCTGGAACCCACATCACCGATCGAGATGGACTCCAGGCTGAAAGGTCAGGCGGCATCGGGGGATTGCCGTTCGACGTGCAGCCGCGCATGCAAATTATGGACGGCCTCACGAGTGAAGAGCGTGCGGCTGCTTTGGGAAATGTGTCGATAGGCGTGCGCCTTCATAGCACGCCAGGCTGCGGTGTGCTGACTGGCAACCTCGTGGCTCCGTTGGTTGGTGATACTGCCACTTTTACAGATCTGAACATCAAAGGAGGTGGCGCGGGCTACATTTTGCGCTTCTGTGTAGAGCCCTGCCGCGACAATACGTTTCTGCTCACTGACGACGTCTTCAGTGACGAATTTTCTATGCGTTCGGCCGTGTTGCAAGTTGAACAGCACCCATCAGAATGTTACAGCAGAGAGGAATTTCTGGTACAACCCATCGTGCGAATACTGACGGTCAAGCATGATCGAATGGGGAAGCCCTACGCTGTTAGGCATAGGGAATATAAATTTAGCGTTACGGCATCGTTTAACATGCCAGGTGTCACTTTGTATGGCAGACGCACTGTCTGGCCCACTGGCGGCGAGGCACATTGGACAGATTTGCGACTGGATGTCTCGGGATATGCGGAGCTGGGTGCTAATTTTCGGCTGGTATTCACCACTTGTTACGGCGAACCCGAGTGTAGTGCTGATGGTGGGCTTATTGACGACCAAATGGCATCGGCGGTATCTCACAAATTTGACGTGGAACACGGTGACGCTGCTTCGCTCCTCATTTTGCAGCAGCCTGTCTCGGGGTACACGGGCATGGTGATTGGGGCAACCTGCACCCAAATGGAGGGCTCAATTTGCGTGCGAACGGATTTGCGGCGTCCGCCTAGAATTCAACTTGCAGATGTTAGCGACAACGTGGTGCTTACTGGCAATTGGTTTGCATGCGTGCGTTTGCAAAAGGCAAATTCAACTTCTGATGACATAAATTATTACATGACCTCGCTTCGCGGCGACGTTCAGGTCAAGGTATCAGACGGTATCGCAGTCTTCACGAATCTGGACATTGCGCTTGCTGCGCAAGGTTATTTTTTCAATTTCTCGGTTTTCTCAGGGGTGGCATCAGCAAGCCGGAACTGCCAGGCTCCTGCTGAGAGTGCTTTCGCGACAGCAGTTTCAGATTACTTTAAGGTTGACTACACATGGGCAAGTCAGATCTTGCCGATGCGTCAACCAGGGTCCCAGCTCGGAGCGCAGGGCTACCGGTTAGAGATTGGAGGAGCAAGCATGAGGGAGGAGGTTTTGACTCAGCAGCCCACTGCGGCATTTGCAGATCCCGATGACAACATACTTACCCTGGCACACTGCGAAAGTGACGACACAGGCAAATGCAACATGAATATTGGCATCCGGATCAGCAATGTGTCCGAAGAGGATAGTCTTTGGCCCTCAGGATCTATATATGCTGGGTGCCATCTCTCCTCTAACGCCTTCACGTGCAAACCAGAAACCTCAGTGTTTGCTGTGCCGAAACACGGAGTGGCAACATTCACAGACATAGCCCTGCTGCGCGTTGGTACCTATGTGCTTCAGTTCTTCTCGGGTACTCTGACAGTCAACGCTGAGCCCTTTTATGTGGGTTCGGGACGCGCATCTAGAATTTATGCGCACATTTCGCCCCGGGATTCCAGTTGCAAATATGCCTCACTCGCATGCCGAAAAGGTGGTACGTTGACGCCACAGCCTGTATTCAAAGTGCGAGACAAGTGGCAAAATATTGCTCAGGACGGAAGATTTCTTGTGCGAGTAGCTTGCAAGAATCTGCACGCGCAGGAAGAAGGGCTTTTGACATGTGGGAACTGCAACAAGAGAGCATCTTCAGATTTGACATGTCTGTCGTGTGATGCTTACAGCAGTAAAGGGTACGTGACATTCCTGGACATTGCCGTCACATCTATGCGCACAGACTTGGTCCTTGAAGCAACTTTCCCGGACCTTACTTTGAACGATTTCTTTAATATGGGTTACGAACAGGGTTACGAGGCGAAAGCTTCAACGCTTTCGTTCGACACATTTGGGGTGCAATCAATCAAATTCGACAATCGACCTGGTCCAACGCCTAGTGGGTGTCCAATATTTCCCCCTCCTACTATTTCACTCATTGGTAATTCGCCCCATGCACCACCAGAAGACGCGCAATTGATGACCCCCATCGCCCAGGGGCTTGCTGATGTCTTTGCGCTCAAGTGTACTGAACAGGAGCCTGATGTAGAAGATACAATCGCAGGTACTACGCATTCGATACCTCACCGCGTTTCTGTCACCAGTGTAATTAGGGGGAAATTTGAGCGGGATGTTTCAATGGGTGCATATTTCAATGGAAGGCCATATTATAAGGGAGAAGTAGGAACGTTGTATGAAGAAATCAAGGACGGCAGCCCGCGAGCCGTGGGAGAAGGTGAAAATTACTATTTGTACTACTGTGATGCAAACAGCACACGGAATTTTTTTGGAGGGGGTGATGAAGTGGCAGGGTGCGGGTCATCATTTTGGGCTCTTGGCATGTTGGCTCATTACTGTGAAGACGGTACGGTTGGCATCGAGGACTACAAAGTCGACAAAGCCTTCTACCATACTTGTGACGCGGCATTCTTGCCGACGAAGATTGTTGAGGAGTGGAGGGAGTTGATTAGGAGGTCTGATGCCTCCTCGGCAAGGGAATTCGATGAGAAACAGCTGGGGACATACGATATCCTCTTCCAGAAAGTCACTCCAGCGTGCACTATTGACAAAACTTTGTATGGAGCCACTAGCGTCCAGATTGTGGACGGTGCAGCGGTGTTCCACAACTTGCGTCTGAACGCCACAGGCACTTACAACTTGCGATTCAACTTGCGATTGTTCGGAAGTGAGGCAGTCCAATCTATGGATGTGTCGTATCGAATCATCGTGAATGCTCTTAAGAGACCGGTCATTATTGAAGATCCATATAACGTCGCTGTTGGAACAGTTCTTTCCGTCCGCTCCCGAGTGAGAGATACGTTGGATCGGCCTCTTGGATCTCAAGAGGGGGATTGGATATGCACGAATTTGAATTGCAGGACGTCAGATGGTTTGTATACTGCCATGCTCGAGGTGTGGCAAGGTGCCCCGGATGCGGATCCATTCGACTCAGTTGACACAAACTACATGCGACTGACCAGATTGATGCTGGCGGATGAGACCGCCAGGTTGGAGGGTCCGGGCGAGTTACTATTTTCATTTTCCGTCACCCAAATAGCCAGTGTCGCGTTCGTCAAAGTGACAGTGTTCTATGAGATGTCGTGCGGCACTGCTCCAGCCGAGGTGGCATTATACGCTGAATCAAAACCCTTTGCAATCAACTCGGGGGGGCCTTCGGCCATCCGCGTGCAATCATTCTCACCACCGCTTTTGCACAATCCCTACATTGGTGTAAATGCAGGAGTACAATTTACATTCTCGGTGTATGCTGAGGACAGGCTTGGATTTATAGTTAATCAGGGCATAGATTTCTACATTGATGTGTACGAGTGCCTGACATCAGAGTGCAGTGAATCATCTTCTACGTATGAATTAAGTGATGAGAAACTCTATTCACAATGTGGTGCACCGGGAGTGTCGCCGACGCAGTCACTTGAAGGCGTAGACACTTCGATGCAAGGCATATGTCGGGATTACGATCCCGTCCTCAAAGTGATAGGTGTAGCAAACTTCACCGAGCTGACGTTTAGAAAGGCTGGAAAGTACAAGCTTCGATTTCGTCTGGGTGAACCGTTCGATGTCGTAAGTGACATGACTGATGCAATCTTGGTAAAGGCACAGGATATGACGGTGTTTCCTTGGTATGGGATAAGATTTCATGCGGACGCATTACCACCGCGTGAAATTGAGGCCGGTACGTATTTCGTCCCACAGCCGATTATTGAGCTGGTGGATCAATTAGATAATCCCATCACTGCAATGCCAACATTGAAGCTTTACGATCTCACTCTCATTGCATACCTAAAGGATACCAATCCACCTGAAGTAAGGCAAACGATATGGAGCCCGGTGGACGTGATGATGGTTGATGGACAGTACAAAGTAGAGGAACGAGGCAGGCAGCATAGGGTGCAACTGACTACCATGGGTAAGGAGAGTGTATTTTGGACTGCAGGTAGTCCCATGTGTTCGGAAGAACAGATTTTCCGCATTACTGGCGAGTTCCGGAGAGAGGTCGCTGGTGTATTCCGGAAAAAGACAATGGAACTGGATTCCCTGCCCATTTACATCACACCTGGTTTTCCCAGGCCAAATGGATTCACAGTGATGGTTGAGCCAGTTGTTTCGGACGCGGTATCAGACTTTCTCATACCTCCTGTCGTCCGTCTCAGTGATAAATATGGGAACCCATATTGCGTACAACAAGCTGTTACAGTTTTTATGCATAGCTGCAACGAATTTGGTGGCCAATGTGACGACACGGTTGGGGAGGCCCAGTTGATATATGCCGAAGCTCAATTTACGTCTGTACGCATGCAGTGCGCGGGGAGATTCAAGATTCGGTATTCCGCCGAGATAGAAACTCAATACACGGTTCGGTATCTAAGTGATATAGTGGAGATTGAACCGGGCCCCGTGCACTCCTTTGCCCTTTATGAACCAATTGGAACGTCAGTTGCAAATGAGCCCCTGCGAGCGGTGAAGCTCATGCTCCAAGACGAGTCACCTTGCAAGAATTTAGCCACGGAGGTTGTTGAGTTGGATGTCTCGTTAGAATTGGTTTCCCTTGGCACTGGAAATCCACCGACTCTTAAAGGGAAATTGTCGACAGTGTCTGGCGACGGTTTGGCAGTGTTTTCAGACCTCAGGATCGTTTCCGACAGTTCTCTGAGCGATCCTTTCATCTGTAGGCTCATATTTCACAGACAAGGGAGAATCATAGGAATGTCGAATAACTTTGAAGTCAGAGTGGTGACTTCGATGAGACTGAAGCTGTCTCCTTTACAAGCTAGCGATACGCAAGCTGTTGGCAAGGAGATTAAGGCGGTTGGTGGTGAAACTCTAACAGTGGAGCTTCTTGACGTGAACAACCATACAGTAAAGGAATCGTCTGTGCCCGTCGTGGCAAAACTAAAAGGGGGCTTTGAACTCAGTTGTGTTGGAGAGTTCAATACGATCAACAAATTGCCATGCTCTTTCAATGACACGGTGATTGTCAGCGATAATTGTTGGAGAGGTCAGCAGGAGGGGGAAGTATGCGATGAACCGGCAGATTCGGGAGAGACGGCGTATTGCTCCTATGGCGTTGGAGAATGGGCATGTGCACGCTGTGCTGCTCCTCCGCCAGGCAGCTGGAGTGGAAGCAAAGATTGTACCGCAGTACCAGCGACGAATGGAACAGTATTCTTCCGTAACTTGACGACTTATGAACTACTTCCCGATTCGCGACAAAATCATGTGCTGGAATTTCATTACAACGATCTGGTAATTTATTCGGAGGGGTTCCGAGTGATGTGGGGAGACATCTATCAGTGGGATGTGGAGGTATGGCCGGGGGAAGAAGTAGCAGGAAAGATATTTAAACTGGTCATCTTTTTCCGCGATCTCTATGGAAATCGAATTTATTACACTCCCCCAGGCCAAATGCAATACCTGCCGGGAAACTATGCAAGTTGGATCACAACCTCCAGCGACGTGAAGGATCAACTGGAGGGAGCTTACACATTCAATGACTTCAATGCAACAAAATCGATCACGAAGCTCTTGCTTAACTTCACAATAAGTTTTGCCTTGTTTGGAACATTTGAGCCACAGATTCCAATCAACGTTTTGCCAGATAGACCCCATCGCATTATCATCACATCTGAGAGGGCAGTCACCGGTATGGTCAATGAAATTCTGTACAATTCACCTCAAATCATCATTGTAGATCGATGGGGGAATGAAGTCAATGGCACGCACGAAGCCACCATTCAAGGCATCCCAGCCTATTGCGCTCCTGGTGTCACTGGAATCAACGAAAGTTTGCAAATTGGAGTACATGGACCTTGTGCAACTGTATCGCGAGGGCTGCTCAGTTCACGGGAGGCATATTGTTCGAGCAACGACCGAAACCAGACGCTCTGTCACTTAGGAGCGATTCCTGCGTCGACAAAAGTTGATGGGCTAGTCTTCGCCTATCACGGCCTCTATCGACTCCGCGTACGAATTTTCAGTCGTGACGGTCAGTACGGAGGGGTTGACCTTGCTCAGACCAGTTTTGTGATTCCGATTGCACCGCACCCAGTGCTGAGATTTCAAAATATCCCTGCTGTTGTTGCGGGCGAAAAGCTCATGCATGATGGTCAGAGTGGAGTAAACATCCGCATGCTATACTCGCAAGATTCGGATGAAGTTGTGGCGGAAGACCTCCCACTACCTATTTTTGTGCTTCCTGTTGCTGTTTCAATACCGCCAACCCGGCAAATGAGGTCTGGCAACTCTGTTCTTGTCACAGCAATAAAGACGAAGACACTTGATGGACGACCATGCATGTCGACTGACGTGAGTGCTAGTGGATTACAATGTCATGCTGAGGGCAGATTGCGCAACGTGCTAGCAGGTCTTGTAAACATTCCATACGATTGCAGTTCTGTAAACAATGGTTACGGAAATGTTCCAAATGGCACTCGATGCCATTTTCCGTTTGAATTCAACGGGTCCCTCTTCACCGAATGTACCAGGATGGAAAGGGAAAACTTTGACTCCGGCCGTTCATGGTGTCGCACCTCTCCTGATGTGTCGTCAGATCACTGGGGGGAGTGCGACCCATTCTGTGTTGAGAATGGGTCGGGACAGGCCAGCGGGTCGGGCCACTTGACTGCGCCTGGCGATGAGGTGGAGTATGTGATGTTCCAAGGTGCAATTCTATTCAACGCAAGCATTGTGAATGTGGGAACATACCGCCTGTACGCCAGGACAGCAAATTTCTCGGACGATAATGCCGTTGCTGGGGAGAACATTTTTTTCCAAAAATCTCTGCAATATACGTGGGCTGCTGGCTATTCCCGAGAATTCAATGTCACGCCAGGTTCTGTCAGCGGGATTGAGATATTGACTGAGCCAGGAGACTGCGTCTTAAGGACTCTCGGTCACACATATTGTAATATCAGTACTACTCCGGTCGTGCGTCCTGTCGATCTCTTTGGGAATGGAGTAGGAGATCTAATTGTCACTGCTGACGTTATACAAATCCCCATATTCCCAGACTTCCCCGTTGCACCACTGACATTGCCAGATGAATTCAACATTGAAAGTTGCAGCGCCTTCTTCGCTTTTGCTAGAAGCAGATGTCCAATGTTTCTGACGGCTGGAGAATCGTGCGAGGCGCCATCATTCACTGAATGGGTGTCGATTTGTGAAGAGGCGTTCGATCAAAATGCCACATGTTTCAAAGCGATCTCCAATCAGTCAGTCACCAACCGAAATGAAACTTGCTTGCTTTTCACGCGAACTTGCGACGCATATGGACTACTTCCATCAGAACCTTCCTGTTTTGCTGCCGAAGATGCTGACGCTAGTAATGGGTCGGCCATTGTGACACGCGACCCCTTATGCCTGCCCGGATGGTCGGAAGCAGACGGCTCATGCTTTCTGTTCAACTCGACGGGCACTTCGTTTGCTGAGGCGGATGAGGTATGTAAGGCAATGACAGCATCTGTCTTCGACTCGAGGGTAGCAACCATAAGTTCTATTGCAATGAACCATTTAGTTTCTGAATTGGTTGGTAACAACTCTGAAGTGTACATAGGCCTAAAATTCCAAGGCTTTGGCGGGTGGTCTGAAGGATATGGTTCCCTGGAATGGGTGTCAGGTTTTCAATTGAACTTCGAGGCGGACTGGGCATTTGCTGTCAAGCCCGATCGCGTGGGACGGTGCACTCGAATATTCGGAAAACATTCAAGTCATCCAAGAGCATGGGATGATCATGATTGTGACTTTGCTAGCCAAGGATTCGTCTGTAGCTATGTCCCCATGATTACACGGATGTTGGGAGGAGGTGCTATCAAGACTTCAAAGTGGTGGGATGGAGGAACCGCAGAACACCACGGACTGTCGATTAAAAACTTGGCTGACTCAATGACCCCATCTTCATCGTTTCAACCTTCATTACCCACATTCAAAGCCCTTATACGATTTCGCTATGAATCACCGGAGTCAGGGCCAATCTTTTATGCTGGACACCGGCTTCATTTTGTGTTGGCCAAAGCGCTTAATATAACAACCGACTTGGGGGAGCATCGCGTGAAAGCAGGCCAAATGCTGCCGAGCATTGATGTTGTGTTGATTGACCTCGATGGTGGCTTAGTGCAATCGACAGATACTCCTGTGGTTGCCACATTGCATACTCAAGAGCGTGGCCCTGAACACCCAATGCTTGGGGAGAAGCAGATCAAGATTCACAACGGTATGGCTACGTTCCAGCAGCTTTGGGTTGAGAAAGCGAACAGCAGTGTTTTCATTCGATTTTATTATGTCGATGGGATGACTGCTGACACGTCGACATTTGCAGTTGTTCCCGAAGATCCTGTTCAATTGTCGATCATACAGCAAGCCCCAGACGCAGTTACGAGCAACGTCAAATTTCAGATCACTCTTGCGCTCCTGGACCGTTATTCGAATGTCTGCCCGATCACAAATGCTAAAATATTCGTAACTTCGAATGGCGTTGACGTGTTCTCATTGGCCTACGACACGCAGAATCAAGTCCGATGTGTCAATCAAGCTTGTTCTTATGAGGCTGTGGTTCGCGAGCCAGGGAAGTGGCATTTCGACTTGTTTGTCAAGAAAGCTGCTCCGGACGTGCGATTGTCCTTTAGGGTTGAAGAAAAACAATCCAGATTTCCGTTTCAAACACATCAATGGTGGACCTCGACCCTGGCTGCCGTCTCAGATCCCTTCGAATGCATACGGGGCAGTCTGGCAGGTCTGGACATATTGCTGCCCTTTGACCAGGTGAAAGCTGGCGTTCAGCTGCCCCCTTTCACAGTTAGACTTACGGATGCAGAAGGTAACGAGTACGATCCTTCCGCGAACGCCTCGTCGTATGGAACTGCGTATGATCCGCACCAAGTGGGCCAAAATTTTCTTGTCCATGTTCGTCTTGAGGCCGGAGATGGTACTTTGCTCACGACGAGTGATGTGACCCAGATGGACGACAATTCGAATCGGACGATCTTCTCAGGAAACATGACATATGTTGTAGGACACTCCGATTTTGAGGTTTCAAACGTGACCGTCTTTCGAGCAGGATCTTATCGGGTCTACATCAGTATTAACGGTAGTGATATTGTCGAACGCAGCAGCGAACTTACTATATATCCGTCAGATGCCGACCGTTTGCTGTTTGACACTGTCTCGGGCAACATCGAGCACACTCAGATTGTCACCGCCGGCGAACCATTGCCCTTTGCTTTGTATGTTGTAGACGTCTTCGGCAACATTATTTTCAACCTGCCCGACATGTTGAGTGTTCAGCCTCGAGAACAGCTTTCAGTACTTTCAGTACGTGCCGATTGGCTTGATGAAGATTTTTCAGTCTCATCGTGGATTTTAGGTCAAACTCAGGCTCATGCAAGTTATGGTCGTTTTGAACTTGAATTCAGCGTTCAATATGCTGGTCGGATCACATTGGACTTCGCGTATTTGCAGACGGTGAGTTCGGCTGAGATTCTTGTCAACGCAGAAACGCCGTTTCGAATCTCGCTTTCCACAATGCCGACAAGTTTCAAAATCGATGATGTAAACCTTGGTGCTCTACCCGGTCTCCCGTATGGTGTCGCTGTGCTGGATCGCTTCAACAACACTATTGACGTGGATAGCATCAACATTCGCCTAGCTGAAATTGTCGGCAGCGGCTGGACTCCGTCAGCCGATATTGTTCCGCAGCCTTGTGGTAATTTTTATGAGTGTAAAGCTGAATTATGTTTCCCCACCGACGATGGCCAGTGTGAATCCAGATTTGAATCATATGACAGGAACCAAGATGGCAAGTGGTCACGCATTGAATTTACTGAATATTCAATGTCATATCCGGACACCACGAGTGCCACTTCTTTTGAGTCCATAGACGTCAGTGGCGATGACACAATCAGCAAAATGGAGTTTCAGATGTCCGGATTCAACGTCACTCACAAGGCTCCACTTTTTGAGATCGAGCAGCTCATACTGAGGCGTCCAAATCGTCGCTACGCTCTTTTATTTTCATCCGGTGATATTGTCCTGAAAACAAATTCATTCGATGTATTTATTGGTGATCCTTACCAGGTCCGCGTCACTACCGAATGCCCAGAGTCATCGAAGGGATTTTGCGGTCAAGTGGGTCAGTACCTGACCAAGTCCTTTTACGCAACAGTGACTGATGTCGTTGGCAATTTACGGGATGACCTCGAGGATGTACCTATCGTGGTATCCATCCCTTCCGCTTTTACAACGCCTGGAGCTTTCCTGCAAGGAAAATTGGTCGCGAGAACCGAGCAGGGTATCGCAGTTTTTGGCGGACAGGAGTCCATTCGCATCGACAAAGTACCACCAAATCCTGAAGTCGGATACAAGCTTCAATTTGATGCTGTGATGTCCAATTTCTCTCTTTCGTCAGGGACTTCGGACTTTTTCAAGATTCTTGCTGAAGAAGCAGTTACAATCGGATTTGCTAGTCAGATCGACGAGGGGTCGACATTCTTTGTGTTTTCGGCCGTTGGCGGAGAGAGCGGCGCAGCGAGGATTGAGTCTCGAGACAAGTTCGGCAATTTGGCTGTTGATACAGACGACTCTGTCTTCGCGTCATTTTTCACGAAAGGACATCCAAGTGCAAGATTGCTTGGCACAACTGAAGTCCGTTTGACAGATGGCTTTGCGAACTTTGACAATTTGCTAGTGGATCAAAATGGCGATAACTACAAAATAAGATTTTGCCTAAAATCGCTCTTCTCGTGCCCGGAATCTGTCATTGGCAACAGCTTTTCGGTTGTGGCACTGAGTTCCATCATAATTGCTATAGAACCGAAGGGCTGGTCTTATGCAGGTTCCGCGATTCTTCCGGACGTCGATTTGGAGAATTGGGATACCAGCCCTGGTTCACTTGAGGCGCCTTCAGGCCCCACCGTCCAGATTTTGGATGAAAACCGAGAGCCTTTATCCACGACCGTATCTGTCGTTGCTAGCATCTTGGGAGACGAGACCGCGAGTTTGCTAGTAGGCACAACGACAGAAGCAGCGCAGAACGGGTTGGCTCAATTCACAAATCTGATTCTACAGAGGAATGGCACATATCAGATTCGATTCAGGGTTGCTCTCCCGAATTCTCAGTTGGCGGCAAATTCTCAGGAAATCACAATTATCCCGAGTAAGGAGAGCGAATTATGCCATAAACCAAGTGACTGCATCATCAGGATTGTACGAGATCCATTCCCTGTCACGTGTGACGGAGATCAAAAAACCGATCAGTTCGGGAATGTTATAGCATCAAGAGACATCATTGTTGGTGAGTGCTTCAGGTCAAATGTGATGGTTACAGATGCATATGGGAATATTCTCAACTCCGGAAATGTTTCAGCTCAGGCATTTCTCGAGGGTCCAGTACAACCCACAGAGCAGTCGTGGAAGCAGCATTTACAGCAACGCCGCATGCTCAAGTTCATCGCCAGCTCAGAATCAGGGGTTCTCGGATTCATATTCAACATTGAACGCAGTTGCAGTGCTGCTGACTGTTCTGTCGAGCGGCGTGAGGGTTACATCCTTGAATTCTACAAAGAAGCTACGACGGCACATACCAAAGTGTTTGAAATCTTGCCTGCGACAGCTACGTATTATGACTTTGCTCTGATGAATTTCGATGCGCTTAAAGGAGTCGATGAGGTTTATGCAGGTGCAGAAATAACTCCTGGTCCTGCGTGGGTCGTTGGAATCGGTGGCCCGACATTTTTCTTGTATGACAGATTTGGCAATTTGGCTACAACTCAAACTGGAGCATTTGTTTGGAACGTCACGTACGTTGGCCCCGGTTGCATGCTATGCGATAACCAAGATGTTACGGCCGCAGGTATCCAGGGTAATGACTGTGAGTTTCTGGGTCGTGGCATAGGTCGCACAAACGCGTTGTCCTATTCTGTTAGCACATGTACTGATCTTGTTGAACCGAGAAACGGCAAGATGCAAATCAACGTCTCTGCACCAACGCTGGTGGTGAGAGACTTTATATACACATTTACCGTAGGCTTGAGATCCTGGGACTTCGGAGTCAATAATTTGTTCACCAATGTTCTTACCCGGAGATTCGATCTCCTCGCTGGCATTCCTGCTGACGTATCGTACTCGCGGGAAGCGCTGTTGAATCGTGTAGCGGGCGAACTGATCCAGACAGCAGTTGCAGTCACAGACAAATTCGGCAACACTGTAATCACAGGTTGCACGCGTACTGAAGTGTATTCGATCTCGAGAAACAAAGTGTTAAGTTTCTGTACAGGTTGCAATCAATCATTTTGCGACGACTGTGGGTATGAGATCGCTGAACAGGAGAGTGAACTCGAAAATACTCACGTTGCCTTTGTTGAGGTGAGATCAGAAACCGCAGCATATCAGGATTTGCAAATCCGCATCTCGTTTTTCGACGCGTGCTCTTCGACTCAAGTCCTCTTCCGAACGACAACTGTTCCCTTTGACATCAGGCCCAGTGTGGCATCCCAGCTCAGGGTCGAAAATCCCACGCAAGCTTTCGCTGGATCGACTCAGTTCCTTGCAGTCACATTGTTGGACGAGTTCAACAATGTAGCAGAAGAATTTAATAGTCTCGTGGCAACATTTGAGACACGACTACCGGACAATGCGGATTATGTGGGATGTCTATATTGCGATGCGATGCCCCCGTGCAGCGCGAAGTGCACTTCCGTGGCTACTTTAAGACTTGGTGCTGGTGCAGCCGAAGTGCAGATCCCAAATAAAGCGTCCCGCAAGATGCAGCTCGAGTTGACTGCCATCTTGCCAACATACTCTGAGTGGAATTCAGTTTCAATCAGCCTTGTCACGGAAGAATTCCAAATCTTGCCAGGTCCTGCTGCGAGCATTTTCCTTTTGCGGTCACCTGGTAATGCGCAGTGGCCTGTTTTGACGAAGGTAGAGTTTCTCGACTTTCCCATCATCACACTACAAGACCAGTACGGTAATGTTGTTGGAGAACATCAGCAGGTGACACTGAACTTGGAGCAATGCGGTGAATTCTCGCAAATCAATTATGTTCCCCATGTCTGGCCCGATGATGACGTCCTTGATGCGCCGCCTGCGAGTCCACCATATTCATTCACAGACGCAAATGGCATAGTTGAATTCAGGAACTTCACGTTGATATATCAAAACGAAAACAAGGCAGCCACGTGCAGACTGGGCTTCTCATCTGTGGATACCATTACTGGTACTACAGCTGCGCTGGCGGTGGATGTTGAAGTAACACCACCTATATACCCGGACGGAGCTCCTCAATGTCCCTGTATCGACCCACTCAATTTTGAAAGAAAATTGTTGGAAGTAGACGGCACTGAAGTTGATGACACAAATTCCAGTTGTCCATGGAAAAGTGAGAGTGCGGACGGATCGTTTACGTGCTGGCCTGCTGGATATGGTGTGAGCTTCCCGCCATCTGAAGGAATTAGTGACCGATGTACGCCCGCAGATGGACTGTACAATTCGGCGTGCCAAGTTAGTGATCCACCCTCCTGGTGCCCTGAAAAATGGTGCTGGGTAGATCCTTTCAACTGCATTGACTATGCTATGGCCGCGACTGAGTATTTCACGAATTACAGAATGGAATATCCGAGTGATTACGCTCCCGTAGGTAGTGATGATCAGTACGGAATGCTGTGGTGGTCTGGTGCAACTTGTGGCGTGAGCAGCAGTTTTACAGTTCAAGCAGTGAACTCGATTCAAGTTGAGTTGCAGCCGTTGTTGGAAGCTGAGGCTGGCAATGCATTTGCAGTACAGCCCACGGTTGCAGTGCTTAACAAAAACAAGATCGTGATGCGTCAAGAGAGTTTGAGCATAGTGGCATCCCTCTGCAGACCCTGCCCATGTCCCTGCGAGAAACAAGCGGGAATGGGTTGGATCAACGCGACAGAGTGCGTCTCGCGTGAAGAGCAGGTGTTGGTGGATCAGCAGTGGGAGACAAGGATTGTTTGGGAAGGAGAGGCAACAGGTTGCTATTTAGAGGCACCATATATCCTGAACAACAGGGCGATTACAAAAGATGGCTATGCAAAATTTGCGGGCCTTACTTCCCTTACAGCTGGACGCGATTTGTACCTGAACTTTTCTGTGGATGATGGCACGAAGCTATACAATGTCGATGGAGTACCTATCACATCATCGACCAGGAGATTTGAGGTCAAGCCTTGCACAACAAGGTCTCTCGAGTTGTCAGTGGATTCCACATTTCCTGACGTAAGCAACACAGGGGAAAGTTTTTGCGAAGGGAAGCCCTGCATAGTCGAGCTCTTGGACTCATTTGGAAACCTTGTGCCGGATGAACTGGAGGTGACAGCTGCTTTGGAGGCGGTGGCGGACCAAGAAGTTGCAGGTATTACAGTAAGCAGTCGGTGCAAATGCACCGGCTTGAATCGCAGTCCTTACGGAGCTGTTGGCACAAGGGACCAGTTGGTTGGCGACCACACTTTGTTTCAGTCTGCTGACGCAGTTTCAGACTACGGCACATACTGTGCCCGGTGGGATAGCTCCCGCAAAGACTGTTCCAGGCTCTGGCCAAATTGTACAGCAGGTGTGTGGTGCTGCAGACCATGGTGCTATGTCGATAAATCGTGCCCTCATGCTGTCGAGGATGTCCTCATAAAGGACCTTTACATCTCATATGAGGCTTGTTCTTCAGACTCGTTCATGGATAAATCATGCAAGTATGAAACCCCAGGAGAGTGCGCTGCAAGAAAACCTCCTGCATACGTGGCTCCGGACGTGCTGCTTTTGGGGTCAACGTCGGTCATTGCCTCACATGGAAGGGCCCACTTTACGGACCTGTCGACCACGGTTCCTGGGAAATATACCATCATGTTCACAGCTCGCGCAGGCTCTGATCTTATGAAGAAACGGATAGAGAACTTTGGTGTGACCCCACTGTATGCAACAAAATTTCAGTTTGTGCAGGATATTGAGAGTACAACCATCGCAGTACAACCTCCCGCCTTGCAAATGCCATTGAAGTCACAGCCTGTCCTTGCATTATTGGATGCGTACGACAATCCCGTTGTGACTGACAGGATTTGTACTGCCGTCACTGCCACGCTTTTTCCTGACTCGCATGTAGGAATATACGGACAGTCTCTCAATGACACCAGCCCGCACTGTCGGGTGGAGAATGACCCTACAAGTAATCAGTTGAAGGACTATTGCTTGATCACGGCAAATGCTGAGCATGGCGTAGCACATTTTTCAGCTCTCAGCATTCCAGTTGGTGCTCAAGACAACCTCCAGCTTCTATTTTCAACAGGGTGCTGCGATCCAGAACCAAAAAACTGCTACTGTGCAGATCCGGTGAGGCCTGTGGAAGCAGACGAATCACGACCCATAACCAGTCGACTGAGTGAGCCGTGCCTTCGGGCGCTTTCGTCCAAATTCAGCATTATTCAAAATCTAAACGAAATAGATGCTGATCTGATGTTTGTCAGTGCGCCCCCTGCGAACTTTCGAGCTGGAGAAAAGATCAATGTGAGCGTTAACTTGCAGCTGCAAGGTGAGCGTCTTTCTGGAATAATTTTCACAGCTGGGATATCCTTGTATGAGGGGGAAGCAAGCCGAGTCAGCGATGCGAAATTAGCCGGAAGTGCCGCAAACGGCGAAATTTCGATCGAGTCTGAAGATTCCGTGGTTTATTTTAAGGATTTGATGATCAGGAATCTGAGAGGGGCTCAAACATTCAGGTTGGCAGTGCGAGTGCTTGAAAAGATGTCTATTTCCATCGTCTCACAAACGTTTCAAGTACTACCTGGCATGCCTGCACGAATGTTAATTCGGGATCTTCCCAGCTTCATCCTCACAACCGATGATCCACTGACGGTCACCTGTGTGCTTTATGACGAATATGATAATGCAGTAGACGACTCAGCTCAAGCTTCCGTTTCCGTGATCCACACAGAGTTAGCACCCGGCGCTGCAGATCGCATACCATTGAAGGGAACCACATCATTACCATTTGACGGGAGCGTGGCAAAATTTGTGTCTGAAGCACCGAGCCCTATCTTCATCGTTGTGGCGGGGACACATAAGATCAGGTTCACAGCAGAATTTGCGGACAAATCCTTGTCACCCTTCCACGAAGAACGTGACATTTTGGTGCTACCAGGTCAACCCACCAGGCTGGAGATTCTCAAGGTTGACTATGATATTGCTGCGTGGGAGCCCTTCCACTTGGATCTGATCGTTTTGGATGGTGGTGACAATTTATGTTACAACCTGAATATGGCGAGTGGTTACTCAATCGAGGCAATAACAACGCCACAAAACTTTCTACATTCAAGGCCCCTGGATGATCCTGATGTGACAAATGTCCAAGCCTGCAACGAAAAACCCGTTGATGGATTTGTCAGCTTCAAGACTTGTCGTGCAGTCGGCACCCTCCCCTCAACGGCTGCGGGCTATCCACGTGATGACATCACATTTACAATCGATTTGCTCAAAGGCAGAGAATCGACATTCAAGTACGACATTCCGGACAGCCGCTTAATGCCGCCCGTGGTTGCGTTAGCAACTGACACGTGCGTGACAAGACAAAACTGTGATAATCACTGGCCTGTGCAGCGCTCACACCAGCCGCTGGTGTGCAATTGTATTCCGACGATGGTGCTGGACGAAGATGGTAGTAATGTGCCCTCAGACATAGACTATGGAAAGGAAATGATGATGGAGCCATTCTTTCATTTTCCGCGCGTGCGATTACTTGACAGTGAAGGCAAATTGGCATCTAACTCCAGAAAGCCTGTGCGAGTAGAGTTGGGAGAAGACAGCCCATGCTTTGATGTCATGGGTATTTCTCAGGTATACGCGGTGAACGGCATTGCTGAGTTTAACCAATTGGGCGTCCGATTCAATGGCGCAAACAAGATTTACATCCAAAAGACTCATCCAAGCTATGACATAGAGAAATCAGAAGAGGAAAACTACATTTTGTGCGCTGATATCAGGGGCTCGGTCATGCTTGACAAAGTAACGTTTTCGTTTGAGGTTTTGCATCTCGATGTTGGTATGACGTCAACATTCGTCATACATCCGTCCTCAGCGACTTGGGCCGTTGGGGTGCATGATTTCAATGCAAACCTTACTATCACGGGCCAGGTGTCGGACAGTATTGCAGGCAACATAATCGGCGTACCTCTTCGTGTGTCGTTGCACCGAGCTGGCAATCCTAATCAAGTTATCGATCATTCAACACGTGGGTTCAGAGTGCGGGCTTTTCGGGTCGATTTGCAAATGAATCCAATCGAAGAAATCGCACTATTTGGAACACTTGGCAAACAATTTGTTTGGGGATCGGGAATCATTGATGACCTGACCATCAACAAAGCAGGTCCTTTCGTTCTTGAAGTGACTTCCACAGCATTTGAGGGCTTGAATGACCGTACTCCTCTAAACACCGTTGTGACAGACGCAAAATTCATCCAAGTTTCCTACTTCGACCATGTGCAATTCGAAAACCAGCCAATGACAGCAGATTCGCAGAGTCCGATTGCAACATCGGTTATGATGATGGACGTGTACGGAAACGATATTGGGTGCTACTTCGGCGACTGCCCGGGAGTCTATCCAAGGCCGCAAAACAGTTTTGTGAGTAAGATTTTAGGGCTTCATCCGCAATCGGCCATGAGGGTTGAGACTGAAGTGCTTCACTACGATGGGAGTAGAACCCCTTGCTCTGAATTCAGCACAGAACCTGAGTGCGGATGCACAACGGGCTTCGTAATTGCCTCAGTGGGTTTCGCTGGATCACGGTGCTTTTCAATCGGTCGCGCAGGATTCAACTACACAATCAATTTCGTCACTGCACAGAAGCGCTTTGTTTCACGACCATTTGATGTCATACCTGGAGCATTCAGTATTCTAAATGTCAGTCGCGAACCCCCGTTGGCAGTAGAAGCGGGTGCCACAATCGACCCGACCATTTTGCTGGAACTTTTGGACAATTGCAGAAATAGAATCGTTGACAAGTCGAAGGACGTTGCAGTCTATGCATCAGTCGAACCCGTAAGTGCTGGTATTTTCCCACCGCTTGCCAGGAGAGAAATATCAGTCAGAGGGCAAGTTGAGTTTTTGTTGCGCTTCAAAGTGAAGGGACCAGCAAAAATTCTGTTCTATGCATGTCCATCAGACAGTGGATTATCCGCTGCAGAAAATGATGCAGACGAAAGGATTGCTGCACCGTGCGCAGAGGGCTGGGTCACAATTGAGACGAGAACTTTTACTGTTTTCAATCGGCAGGAGGTAGGAACGCTGAGAATGCGAACTCAACCTGCCGGAGCTCTTCAAGGCCAGACGCTGCTGGTACAGCCAGAAATTGAACTTCTCGATCTCTATGGTAACCCTGTAGTCCAGTCGTCCGAGCCCATTTTCGTCCGCGCTGTCCTTGCGACTGGGGGTGGTTGTCCACGAGGAGCATGTGACAAAATCTGCGATGGATCGACGCTGCATGGGAAATGTTGGAAATTCTTCAATGACAGAGTGACTCGTGCCGCCGCCAAATTGGCCTGTGAGACTTGGGGTGGGACCTTGGCGACCGTTTCTGACGAAGTGGAAAACGAGCACGTCAGCACCATAACCCAAGGTGTCACCTCATGGATAGGTCTCACGAAGGACGTGTTTCTCAAGAACGTGTGGTATTGGGATTCAGAAAAAGCGTTGTCTCTGGTTGATGATTCACGGGCCTCAACTTACCAAAATTGGCTGTCTTGGATGAGATATTTCCCAGGTTTCTGTGGAGTTATTCACGCAGGAACGGAAGATGAGTTCTCACAGTGGGGTCCCGAAGAGTGTTCCAGCATGCTTCCTTTCGTTTGCAGCAAGGCAGTGGAATTACAAGACTCAGAATGTCACTGTTGTCAACGAGTGCGTGGGCACACGACAGTTCAAGTCAAAGACGGTGTTGCGACTTTTACTGATCTATTCACATTTGCAGCTCCAGGAAAGCGTTTGCAATTGCACTTCACAGCGTTCTTGGCATCGCAGGGAATACGAGCAAATACCAGCTTAATGGTCACTTCGCATCTGTTCACAATTTATAATAGAACATCGGCGTTCTCTTTCGCGGTTCAGCCTGACAAGGCAACGTCCGGACAACCCTTTCTGTACCAACCATCTATCACATTAATGAGTGCCTACATGGACATGGTCACTCTCGAGGTTGTACGTATCGAGGCTATGCTTTTGTACAGTCGTGAGGACGATCAGACTGTTGTACAGTGCACTTGCGACTCAATCTGTCCTGATGGATGCAACCCACATGCACATGCTTTCCCCTCCAATGATCAGGTCTTGAATACCGATGTTCCACTTTTGGTTGGGAGCGCTTATTCTGTATCAAAGAGGGGCAGTGCAATATTTACAGATCTTGGAGTGGTGATCCCACAAAGTGGCGGACCGTGGGTGAATTTTAGGTTACGATTTGCTGCCATGGTGGGGCCTGTGAGCGATCAGAGCATTTTGTTCATCGATTCGAGCCCCCTGACAATTCTACAATGGTCTCACAGCTTGATCATGAAAGCTCCTCTGGACCTAGTGAGTGAAATAGGATATTACGGTGCAGGCGACACGCTGCCTGAAATCGAGTTGGAATTGCAAGATTCCAATGGAGATCGTATCAGGAACTCAAACGTAGATCTCATCGTGGGCTTGAATCCGGAGATGAATGTGGCAAATTCCGGTGAGTATCTTTTCATGGACTCCTGCTCAACTATCGGTTCCACGTGCAAGGTATTGATTCAGGATGGAGTTGCTCGCTTTACAGACCTCAAAGTTACATGGGTCGCCAAAAGTGTGAGTCTCACCTTCGCAAGTGCGATCCTTCCCGGAGCTCCCGAGCAGTTCACTTTCACCACGGACTCGTTTGTTGTAAATCCTGCCAAATTCTCGAGGCTCAGATTTCAAACGCAGCCGCAGCAGCGATTCGCCGGAGAAGTGTTGCCTGATGTGCTCATTTCGGCTGTGGATGACTTTGGCAACATAGATGACCAGGCGACTGGCTACAAAGTTATTTTGGGCGTTGATCAATGTAATAATGCTACTGATTGTACTTTGGGAGAGCAGTCGACAGTCGGTGGGCAAGCCAAGTTCACGGGCCTTGTTGTGTTCGTGTCTGGGGTGCATAGATTGAAGACGAGGGTCGTGACTGAGAATTTTGTCGTCTATGATTATCAAACTTGCTTCGAGGATCCTCAACTGCAGAATACAGATCCAAACAGGCGCGAATGGATTTGTGAGCAACGACGCGATACTGTTTCCAGCTCAGAGGAATTTGATGTCCTGCCAGAGACGCCAGCAAGTGTAACGATTGTCGAAGATAGTGAGCCTTTTCGGCATGTTGCTGGGCAGCCCTTTGCAGCTCAACCTCTCATTGCAGTCAAAGATCAGTATGGCAATCTTGTGAGAGACGTCTTCAATGTCGTTGCCACGGTTGCAGATGGACATGGTCGCGGTTGTGTTTGTGATTACTCGCAAGCTCTGAACGGTCTCCTGTGTCTCGATGCAGACCCGAACGTAACCATCCAAAGGTGCGCTGGAACGTGCCCCGACAGGGTTTTGCAGGATAGAGCCGTCGCTCCGACTGTCAATGGCATGTCACGATTCACAGGCCTTGCATGTACACGCATGTCGTGCTCTCCCAACTGTACATCTCTTGTGTGTGAGGAGACAAATTGTGCACCAATCAACCAGTTTCGCATGAGCTTTTCCCTTGAACCTGCATTGCCGCCATCTGCTTACAGCCGTCCGTTCCAGACCGGGAATTGTGCCGAGTGCACTTCAACTAGCCAACCATTCGACATCTATCCAGCTCCGTACACGACTATCGCCCCTGAACCATTTGATATTGTCATTGGCGGCACTCCCGAGGATGGTTCATCTGCCGCTGGGTTTTACTCTTCCCTTTCCTATCGTCCTTACCGACCAAGAAGAGAAGAGCTCGTCAATTTTGCGGGGAACAAATTTATGCATGAGTTGACGCGACTACCACCAGCATTCCGCGTTGCTGATCCATACGGTAATGTTAATGGAACCGTTTCTGGCATCGCTAGCATTTCTCTGCCGTTGGGAGTGGAACCGGACTTCATGGGCTATGCCTTCTGTGTAGCTGCGGCGACGTCAGAGCTGGGCACAATTTGTCTGACGGGCAGCTTTACCGCCACTGTCAAGGGAGGTTTCTGCGAATTCACCGACATATTCATGAGGCATGAGGGCCCTGGATGGCAAATGCAATTCAGTTTTGGCACTGTAACTGCCCTCAGCGACCGTTTCAATGTTCTACCCTCGCCGCCGATGCTCTCAGGGATTGCGTTCTCAGACAATTTTGCTTCTCTTATTTTCAATTTCAACACCCCAACGAATCGTGGGGGTATGCAGGAGAGGCTAACATGTAACAATGTATTGTCACCAGCTACAATCTCGTCTCTGGGTCAAAATCCGACGTGTTCGTGGGAAAGCGATTTCAGAATGATTGCAACTGTGCGTTCGAATGCGACAGTGAGCATATCGGAGGATCTGCAGCTGGCCGAGAATGCCACGATTTATACGTCTGCACACTACTCTCGAATCATACAGTCCGACGGTACATTCCGCAATTCTCGTGTCGTCGTGCCACAGCCGGGAGGTCTGTCGTTGTCATCACCGCGTTTGACCCCTATCTGCAGACCTGCAATGTTGCCCGAGCGACTTGCGCCTGACGCTGAGTTAGAAGCTCTGCCGGCATCGGAAGCCCCGAGCCTGATGGCAGACTATGTTAGCTCAGCCGCGACCACTTACTTCCAGATTGACGGAGAAAATTTTGTGGCAATCGCAAATTTTTGTAGGGGTAAAAATTGTCGGTATGATCAGGCCGTCAGGCAGACATCTGCAGAATATGACATTTTTTCCTCAGTATACAAGTGGCAGGATGATGGGTCGTTTACCTTTGTGCAGGGCATTCCGACACAAGGAGCTCTTGATGTGAAATCATTTGACGCAGAAGATTCTCGCGAAGATGGGCCTCGAGGTAGAAAGCAATTCTTGGTTTTTGCCAATTATTACACGAAGAACAAGGATGCTGAGAAATGCCTGCTTCCGACAGACTGCACGGCAAATGCCACTGTATGGCAGTACAACTATTTGACAAAGAAATTTACATTGAGGCAGAATATCGACCATGTATCGTACTGCACGTCTGTTGATGTGCGTAAGAACAACGGTGAACTGTTTCTTGTTGCCACTAGCTCAGTAGTAGTTGATTACATTTCAGTGTACAGATGGGTCGACGGGAGTTTTCGCATAGATGAGGTAAATGGCTGGCTTTATGGATGGCGTCCTGGTCAAATTTTTGGGTGGGTACCCGCTGCATTTTCGGCGTTTATGCAGGATCTGCCAACATCGTCTGCCACCGACTCCCATCTTTATCACGCGGGAGCCCATTTTTGTTTGGCGGTGGCGAACTATGCGATTGGAACATCGACCCAGGCTCCCGTCAACGTGTACAAATTTAACCCGACTGGCTGCTCATTGATCGGAGGGTGTTTTGAGCTTTTTCTTCAGCTTCCAGCACTTGGTGCGACATCAGTGGCAAATTTTGATTCTCCGTCAACCTCCGGAGGTAAAGTGAGGCATTTTTTGGTGGTTGCCAACAGTTTCGAAGGTGACCAAGATGTCGAAGTACCTTCTCATTCCATCAAGAATTCTTATGTCTACATGGTGGATTATGAAAATGGAGCTTTTGAATTAGTTCAAGCTATTCAGACGGCAAGCGCGCAAGCAGTTCGCGTGTTTAAACACGACAGCAGAACTTTTCTTACCATTTCCAATGCGAAAGGGTTTTCGGGCCTTGCACAGAGATCCAAGGTTTATAAACTGTCTGAACGGAGGCAGGACAGCCGGCTGAACTCACAATGCGCGATTTCACCGATAGAGCAGTTTGAAGAGGTGCTTGACGTGCCGACTGTGGGCGGTGTCGAACTGGGATTTGTTGAAAACAAAAGGAACCAGCTCCCATACTTTTTTTCCGTGCTCAGTACTGGAGGAGTCGGCGTGAAGGTTTTTAAGCTCGACCAAATTGTGCCCAATCCACGAGCAGTGGTAGACCACTCCGGATACTTTGGGCCTTGTGATGAGTTAGTCCTTGATGCCAGGGCATCTGTAAACAGTGGCGGCCGAGATTTTCTAGTTAAATGGAAGTTTGCTTCTTTCGTGCCATCAGATTCGAACCGAGATACTTGCAGAGACAATGCATGTGCGCCACCGGTCATCAAGCAGATTCTTAGTAGCACGTTACTTCTCAATCACTATTCAATGCCCATGATTTCTGATGGGACAGGATTGGGAGTCATGTACGATCCGAAGTATTTCCCTGCAGGCAAATATGAACTTCACCTTGAACTTTCTAATTGGATGCTTGGCCGGGCAACAAGCGATCCTATCAGATTGGTGAAAGTGGTGGATTCGACCCCTCCCCTAGTCAAGATTGAGGGTGAGCAAAAAGTTCATGTGCAAGCCGCGGAAGAAAATGTCTTTCTGGGTGTGGCAACGCCGTCGCAGTGTGTTGGCGCCGGCGAGCCCAGCCTTGACTTCGAATGGAGCATTGACCCATCCGTGTATGGTTTTGGCGAGGCGTGGGGCTCCAGACGTCGCACCCTGGTGATACCTGCGCACTCTTTGTCCGCTGACGCGGTATACACGGTAACAGTGAAAGCGAGTCAAGGCGCGTCGTTCTCCATAGCCGCAGTGGAAGTTCACGCCTTGATGACCCGCCCTATTGCCAAGTTGTCAGGAGGTGATCGTCTAGTGAGCCTTGCGAACCCTGCATCATTCCTTTTGGACGCCTCAGCTTCATTTTCACCCGATAATGTATTTGGCCTACAGTATGTGTGGAGTTGCGGGAAATACGTGAAGGTGCTTGACCAAGACTTAGGAGTTAGCGAGTTTGAGTGTGAGCTGGTGACCGCAACAACACCCACTCCCGATGTTTCAGCAATAACCATCGACGCCCAGAAACTGCGTGCGCACACAAGAGAGTTTGCGCCTTCAACGGGATTGGCTACGTTCACCCAAGGATGTCTGCCGGACGATGATGAGTATCGATGCGATCCAACAGCAATATTCGTCTTCACGGTCACAGTCTGTCTGCCTGGAGCAGATTGCTCGAAGAACTCAAACACGTCATCATCAGCTTCTGTTGACTGGAGCACTACACCCCGAGATCCAGGATTAAGTGTTACCATCTCTCCTCGAGATACTGATCGAATCAGCCCAGTTTACAACACGGTGGTTCTAGGGACTTCAAATGCGGATTCTTCTCGCGTATCATACCGGTGGGTACAGATGAATTCAGATTACAACCTCCTGGAGCCCAATGTGATCCTCACCTCGCTTGTTTCGAACGTTCTTGTGCTCAGAGCTGGTGTGATGCAGGGCGCGCAGACTTTCACGTTTCGTCTTTATGCCTCCTTGGAACGTTCGCTGCAAGATATGTCGCGTTTGGAGCTTCAGACATGTGCAGTCTGCAGTTGGGCAGAAGTCACGTTATTGAGCAATCTGGCGCCCTCAAGTGGCCAATTTGACGTCGTTCCCAGAACAGGCACCGCGATGCAGACTACGTTTAAGCTGTCTGCTCAAGAGTGGGTAGATCCAAATATTCCCAAAGAGGATTATCCACTTTCGTACACCTTTGGTTACAAGGACACCGACGGTGCAGTCAAATATCTGATCGTTGACACATTTTTTTCCTCGTATGACTCTACTCTTCCAGTCGGGAACATGTTGTGCCAGACGGATGATAGCGCTGGGTGTCGCGCTCTGGAGTTGGTCTTGGAGGTTGCTGACGCGCTTGATGCAAGAGGAGTCGCAGATGGATTACTCGTGCATTCAAATATTCCCGCTGGAGATCGAATCCAGGTTTTGTTTGATCTGAACACTCAAACAATATCGAAATTCTATGCAGCTCAGGATAGTAAACGAATCCTCTCAAATGCTGCAACCACTGCCGACTTCCTGAATGATGGTTCGTTGCCCTTCGCACAGAATGGCCTAACTGTATTATGGAAATCCAAGATGCGCGAAGGGCTGGTGAAGATGTTGCAGAGCTCAGCCGACAACTTGATGCAACCAATGACTCTGCCTGATGCTGCACACGTCTTTAGCTCCTTGTCTGCACTTTGCAGGTATGCTGAAGAAATAACGGCGGAGTCAGCATCGAGTGCTTCCAGCATCATAGGCACTGTTGCAGCTGAGGTTTTGCGCAGACAACGCCTTGGACAAGGTGTAGACCGCATGCCAGAGATCATGCATTTCATGGACTTGACTGTCGCACAGGTGTCTAAAGCATCTAGCGACACAAACAGAAAGAGAGCTGCCATGAATAAAGAAAAGGTGCCCAAAAGCAGGAGAAAGATTTGGCAGTCTGCGGTCAGTGCTCAAGGTATGAGGGCGTTGAAGAATATTCAGCTATCGTCACAGCTGGCAGTAAGCACGCATCATGAGTCACAGCAGCCAGCTGTTGCCGAGCAGCAATCGTTCAAGTCCATCACACGCAGAATAGAGACACGTGACATATCACAGAAATACTACATTAGTGTCAATGCTAGTGTCGTATACGAATTGGGTAGTTCACCGCAAGTCAATCCGAAGGAGCCTCATCCACTGATGGCAACGATCGAGCTTCCGGACCTTGAGTCTTTGGGTGCGTCAGCATTTGAGGTGCAAACCTCTGTCCTGTACCAAAATCCGTTGCCAGAGTCGCAGACCTACATTTCTTGCGTAGACCCGCAGACGTCGCGCCTGTGGAACAGTTCAGAAATTTTGGTTCCAAAGGATAACTTTGGCGGTTTAGAAAAGAAGGTGTTGAAGTCTGGGATCACCAAACACGCTACTCGTCTGTGTACGCTGATCGGACAGGCTCACGTGTTTGAGGTGCGTGGCTTTGGGACCGACAATGCCGTTAAAGAGTTTAGGGACGGTAAACGCGCGAAGATCCGTCTACCCTTTAATCCTCAGCTGAATCCATCTGTTCTGCCCACCGACCTGTTCGCGGACGAATTTACGGGAGTGGGAAGCGCTGCTTCCTGCGTCTACTGGAACAGCGAAGCGCATGCGTGGAGCTTAGAGGGTGTCGAGTTCATCGAGGCATACTACGGAGATGCAACTGGGCGCGGCGCATATGTTGATTGTTGGACAACTCACTTGAGCGTGTTCGCTGTGTCCGAGGTGGCCCTTGACTGCGATTTGCAGCCCATTGGGGGAAAGATTAAGGATTGGTGCGGTGTTTGTGGAGGTGACAATTCAACCTGCTCGGGGTGTGATGGTATTCCTCACTCTGGTCGTAGCAAAACTTGCAGCGGCCATGGCAAGTGCCAAGGTATCGAGCCCACGTTCGATGACAGATGCAGTTGCAAGGAAAATTACATGGGAGTTATTTGCCAAATTTACTGTGATCCCTTCATCAACTGCAGCGGCCATGGCCAGTGCTATGCAGAGTATGAAGGCCTCAGTATGAATACCTCCGTAGGATGCCACTGTGAGCAAGGTTACAGACAAACGTGGGAGAATGGGTACCTCGAGTGCATCGGGGTGCCATATTACACTTACCAAATGCCATGGGGATTCTTCTATTTCCTCGTGGTTGGAGTACCTTTCTTGTCCATCGTTTGTTGCGTATCTTGTGTCTTCTACTATTTGACGTCGCGGCAGGTGGCTATAACCAAGAAAATGCAGGGAGATATCGAGGGATTCGTCAACGACTATGAACAAGAAAATGAAGATTTTGCGATCGATAAGACTGAAATCAATGCTGATCTTTGCATGCCCATGGTAGGTCACATCGATGAAGATAACGATGAAGAGCAAGAGCATTTGCAAGTTGAACTACCTGAGGGGCTTCACGAAGCTCTGCCTGTGAATGACACTGAAGGGCAGAGAGCACGCCTGCATCGACATTCGCGCTCTGAAGCACCGTCTTCTTCTGATGGAACAATCGGTGCGCCCACTCGGTTGCTTCAGATCGTACCAGCTGGCGAAGAGATCCCCGACAATGTCGTTGCTGATGAGGAGGAGGACTGGCGAAAATATTTGGTCAACACAGCACTCAACAGGCGCTTGAGGGCGGTGCATGGCTACATGAATTCGGGCCCTCGGAAGGACGGCGACGATGGTGGTGGTGACGAAGTCGCAGTGTGAGGGTGTGCACACATCATCAGAGTGTCTTCTGCTTGCCACGGTGAAGAGTGGACAAGTGGGGTGAGAGACACGGCGTGCAGGATGTAAGGAAGGAGGAGTAGCAGGAGGAGGGGAGGTTATTGACAAGGAACGAATGTATGTCAATCGAAAGGCACAACGGGGGAGAGGGAGAGGGAGAAGGAAGTTTATTGACAAGCAATGAATGAACAAATCAGTAGGCACAACACGCTGTTGCGGGAGGGTTCAACAGTGACTGAAGGTCGGTAAGCACAGCCCTGTCAGGTGACACCGATTACCAGTGGGCGCTCGCGGCCCAATGAACTGCAGCGAGCACTCGCCTCCACTCTTCGCTTGGCCTTGTCATTCGCCTGGGGAAACCAGGACAAGGGGGCACAGACACTAGGGGCTGACAGCAGCGGTCCGTGAGGACCGCTGCTGTCCACATGGCGACGGGAGCCCCCTTGGTGTCACTTGGAGGGTGTTCATCCCAATCACCTATCCACTCTGTAGACGGAAGGGGGCGCTGTTGGAGAGGAAGACTCGCGCACAGGCGAAGTCAAACTAATGGGGTTTAGCTTCTTGCTGACACATGTGAATAATAAAGAGAGTTATTCTTTACTGGATATGCGGGTGCGAGCCAAATTTGTTTCTTTGTACACTATGCTCGCGAAATTCAATCAGAAGTGATTGCAAGAGCTGCGCGAAGGCTCTCGAGAGCAGACGCAAGGAGCGACTGCCTGCTCCATGCACCATGTCTCGCACTTGATTTTGCCCCCGTAATTATGCCGTGATCTTCTACTGACCTGCCGACTTCTCGCCCTCTTGAGGTGTCTTGGTCTGTTTCGTCGCCAAGCTCAACCTGAAATCCAAGGCAGCATTAGGGCGGTATTGGTGCAATGCTCGCAAACAGCTCTAGTGCTCTCTGTTATCGTCCTTGCCAGAGATTGATCGAGGGCAGTGCGGAATACCTGGAGAGAGTCACGTTCGTGCTCAAGCCAAGCAAGCACTGCCATGTTCTTGCCCGCAAAAGAAATATGCTGAGCCTTGATGGCAGCTTTTGCCTTCTGGTTGTTGTATACCTGGATCATACAAGATTTTGAGCAACAGCCTCTAAAATATACTGTCAACTAAAGTCGATGCACTCTTTTGTCTCACGCACCAGGGCCCAGACGGCGTTTGCAGCGAATGCGCGGCAGTGAGCAGACGTGCCCATGCTCAACGAGGATCCTGCGTCCAAGTCCGCAATAATTGCGCTCTGATAGAATGATCAAATGCCACGTTAGAGGGACTTTCGTTCTAAAGCACCTATATAGATAGTTGAAAAGCATCAGGCAATGAAATGCAACGATGAGCATAGAGAGATAGTGCAAACCATTGCGTCAGGGGAGGAAAGAATATGAGGTTTTGCTTCGGTATAAAAGGACAGGTTGCGAAGAAGCAGCGAACACCTAAATTTGCATCCCAAGTCAGAGCCGGGCACTGGCAACATGAACAGACAACACAAGTAAGAACATATACTGATGGACTAACGCACACACCCTGACACAAACGTCTTACCGTTTGCGGACCTCTGCGTCATTTAAGAGCGACTTTCGCGTGGTGCTGACTGTGAACAAGGCCTCCGACGCCTTCATTATTGCCCCCTATTGTGTGCGGGAAGATGATAAGAAATGATTTTTGTCTGAACTGCCATGTCTATCTTATAGGTCTCACGAACACGAAGCTTGTCGCCCAGCACAGGCACAAGCAAAGAAAGTTGGAAGACAGCGCCGCCTGACCTGGCCAAGCTCGACCATGGACATGGCAATTAGGAAGTCAAGCAGCGCCCGGGCGGCAGGACCATCCTTTGCGTCCGCTGATGGATGCCAATTGCATTTCACCGGCATGCTAGTTAGGAGGGGACGACGAAAGCGCCACGCGCACTTTCGACACAAGGCTCTTTACCCCCACGATAGTGAGGAGCTAGCGTGCAGTACCTGCTGTCAAGAGCAATTTGACAGCGCACGTCGTCACGTTTGACTTGAGGAGCACCGACATGCATTCGCTGCACGATGCACAGCTTGCAAGAATACCTGCCAGGACACAGGCACTCAAATGACACACGAACCAGCACTGCGAGGCACGTGGGCCCGCGTAAAATGGCATCCGTATGCAACAAAAATTCTCCGCTCGTCACTTACCCATGAAGTCATCGAGCCATGGCTTCTGCCGCACGCTCTCTGCACGGCGTTTGCCTTCCCTGAAAGAACAAAAACAAGGAGTGAGGATGTGTGAGAGTGCAGTAAAGGACGGGAGACGAGGCAGAGGACGGGCAAGGCAGGGCAGGTTTGGTCAAGGCGAAGGCGCAGGTGAATCGAACGAATCAAAGTGCATGCTGCTGCGCACACAATGTAACAGTGATGACGCAGCACATGTGCCCTGGCAAGAAGGCGGGAAAGGGCTGCGGAGGGACAAAACATACAGGGTATCTTTCGTGTCGTCAAGTGAAGTCATGCCCGGCTGGACCGGACGTAAAGGCGTTGCTAGGCCACGTCCCCTCGCCTCGTACGTGCTGCAATGATCCCAGCGAGGGCCGGAGTGATTTTGGTGCGAGCATGGTTAGCAGTTCGGCTTAGAAGTGAGGTAGGATGAGTGCTGATTGAGTGCACTGCAGCGCGAGGGAGCCGGCTTTGGTACAAATACCTGATGTTGCAACAGGCAATAATCAACTGCAGGAGACTAGTGGGGCGAGCATGATCAACTGATGCGTCGGCTCCACACAGCGCCATCGTTCGGGTGCCCTGGATGCGCATCGGACGAGATCAGCATAAACTGCATGGATAAGCACTGCGAGTGGTGATCAAGCTGCGCGCAATGGCCTCTCTCCTCCTCCTCCTCTGCGCCTCACCTCTGGGGACCGAGCGACCATGTTCACCATAACCTTGAGTACTGCTCGCAACAGCGGGATGGCACTCTTGTGCTGCTGCTGCAGGGCTGATTTGCGTGCGCGCCATTTGAATGGCATGCGTTAGTTCTTGAGACCGCCTTCCTGCATCGAGCCGCTCCACACGCTGGACATCCTATCCACCTCAACATGCTTGACATAGTATCCGCTCAACACGCGTCACATACCATCTACCTCAACATGCTTCACATACTATCTACCAGGCCTCTGCTCACCACCCTGGCCACACCCATCGTACCTGGGCGGAGCAGCAAGGCGCGCAGAACGTTGGGCAGGCCTGCTTCAAAGAAAGCCTTCTTGTGGCTTTCGTCCGAGCCATACAGGGCGTTCCTGCGGGTGCCGAGTGCGGTGGATACAGAGGATACCGAGGTGGTGTGAGTAGATCGCAGTTGCGGGGACGATGTTTTCTGAGCCCACACCAAGACAGGAGCGGATGCACATGATATATTCGAAACACGCTCGTACCCAACGAGATTGAGAAGGAGCAAAGCCATGGCCTCAGCCTCCCCTTGCTGTCCCTGTCCACAACAGTCTCCATCTTTCAGCCCCGACGACGAGACACGCGTGCACACACATTGTCTGTCGCAAGTGTGCATGTGTCCATGCATGTCGCATGTCAGTTACCTCATCGTCAAACCGCAGCGAGGCATGCGACGAGACAGAGCTCAAGAGGCTGGACATGCCGGTGCTCCCGTGCCCCGCAGCAGGCACAGCGTGCTGTGCCAAGTCAGAGCAGGCTTTACTGCCCGCAACCTTGCGAGGCCAGGCAGACGTCTTGCGAAGAGATGATGTTCGAAGCTTGGATGAGGAGGCCTCCTTGCCTGCTTTCTGATCTGAGATTCGTGTCGCGTGTGCAAGTTGTTTGAGGCGTCATCTCAAAAAAAACGAAATACGTTGACCACACGCACGCATAATCTTCCGAGATGCGGAACCTGAGGTCCATTGTTGGTGGACTTGGGTGAGAGAGAGCCGCCGCACACGGTCGTCAAGGCTGGAGACCACGACATCCAAAAACCCTACGCTTACAGAATACTCCTGCACACGTTGCCGAGCCATGGCAGAATAAATCGTCAACAAAGAATAAGACAAAGAATAAGACAAGACTCTGCAGGGTTCTGCGTGCGCAAGTCACACGCGCGTGGATCACTCTGCGCATCATGCACGGAAGCGTCGGGCAATAGGATGTGCGACAGCACAAGTGCCAAAGTCGACACCTTGGCTGCAGAGCTATATGACAGAAGAGCCCCGAGAGCAGCAATCAAGGCCCGCCCCTGGCGCTCCGATCTGAACGGGGACACGCAAACGCCAGTCACACACGGGGAGAGGCAGACGAGAGTGGTACGGCCAAGCGCACAGGACGTCTCCAGTGTGCGTGGCAGTGAGGGCGGCCGGGAAGAGGATCTCACCCCAGTTCAGCGTCTACGTTCGCGATTGCAGGGTGTGCAAATAGATTATGGTACATGGCCAGCAGCCTCCGCACCAATGCGACTTCAACCTCCATCTCCGCCTCCTCTCCCTCCACACTCTGGTTCGTCCCATTCCGCCCACCACCTTCGGCACCACCCGCTTCGGTGTGAGCGACGCTTGTCTGCCGGTTCACCTCCCGAGCATGTTGGCGCTCTTTCTCTCGCGCTTCATGAACAGAGGAGGGCAAGACAGCGACGAGACGGGCGAGCAACAACGTGCCGATGAAATGCACTCGGGGCGGGTACATTGGCTGCAATATCATCAACACCGCTCGCACGCTCCTCTGAAACTCCCCCATCAGAGCAGCCTGGCCCGCGACGCCGACCATCCCAGCATACAGCCCTGCATATTCGCCTCCACCGGCCGTCAATTGCGGACGCAGTAGAGTGTACAACAGAGCTCCTGCCGCTTCCTTGGCAGAGACTTCAGCCTGCGTACAAGCAGGAGAAAGGGGGTGTGGAGCAGGCAGGAGTGCAAGGAATGGGTTGAAAGCCAGTCACTTGATTGCAACAGAATGCAGAGTGTCGAGCCATTGCGAAAGAATGTCACTGTTGTCGGGGCGCTGCGTCGCAAGCATCACCTCGATCAGGAGAGAGCGTTCGTATGCTGGGTCTGGGCTCGCCCTCACTCGCGCAGTTCGGGCGCTTGTCGGTCGCAGTAACAGAAGCGAAACTAGCAACTGCGCGGTTCGAGAAGTCAGCAGTGGCTCACGGGTCCAGCGATTGTTTCAGCACACAACTGACACGTGTCTTGCATACATTAGCATGATACATGCACTTGCACACCTGCAACATGCGTGTCTGCTGCATGAGACGCGCAGCTGTCGATATGCTGCCTGCAACACCGCTGGCGTGCTCGTTCTCAACCACCGTTCGCAGGGTGCGGCACAGGGCAGCGACTCCGTGCAGCACAGAAGGCCCCGTGACTGCACCGAGCAGGTTGGCACATCAGCCAAACTTCACAAGACACATGAGCCAAACTTCACAAGGCAGACGCGCATCCATCATGTAGTGTGTGCGCAGTGAGAATGGAGCAGAGTACCGGCAAGCCACTGGGAGCGGTGAAGCAGGGTGCCTTGCATGCGGGGAAACATCTTCTCATCCTCAGTTTTCGCGAGAGGCGAAGTGGCCATGCGCCACAACCCGGCTACATCCATCGTCTGTATCAGTCTCTGCGCTACTGTCGGCGAAGACAAAAGGTTGTCCATGACCGCCGAAGTGCCATGCGTCCGTGAAAGATTGTGCAGGACGTGCAGCGCGCCACTCAAGACGCGCCACCGCCCCTTGCCGTCGCTGCCAGCCTCCCGACCAGCAGGCATAGAGGGGTCTGAGGGAGGCAGGGGCGGCAGCATGTCCACAACCGTGTCCAGGAACTTGTTATGGTTCAGGATCTGCAGAACGCTTGCTGTGCGCGCCTCCTGCGCAACCTGCGCTGCTGCATCCACAAAAATGCTCTCGCTTCCACGTTCTGCGGCATCGCGGTTCGAGCTTGAATTCGGAAGCACATTCTCCGGCTCACGCACTGACAGGGAAGTGGTGCAGGTGCTCCAGGCATCGCTGGTATCGACAGCCGTCTTGAGTGAGCGTGGTGCGGGACGTGTGCTGCACACGACGTAATGCATGGCCTGTTGGCAGACGAGGTCCGCCTCCTTGTCATCCAGCGCGCTCTCAGCACACACATTCAGGAACTCCAGGTATTGTGGAGCCAGAATCAACACTTCTGCGCCGGCGCCCTCCTGTTCGCCACCTCCGACTCCCTGCTCACTATCCTTGCGGAGAACATCTAGCTTGATCGTTGCTGCGTTGCCTTCATCGCGGATCAGGTCAAATTCTACTTGGGCAACCAAGGGATCGACGAGGCTGATGGCGACAGACGCAAGCAGCGAAAAGCCCAAGGCTCGCACCTTGGTCTCTCGGTCCGACAGCACAGCATGGAGCCAGGCGGTGTTCGAGAATTCGAAATACGTCCGCCTCCACATGCGCGCAAGCTCTTCGTTCGCGTGCATTTGCACGAGCACAGCGAGCGATCCACGCACGAGACTCTTGTCAACAAAACTGTGTGACGGTTGACATCCGATGACAAGACCCCCAGTAGTGGACTGGGCGTACCGATCCAAGAGCAATTTGGTCAGGGGCTTGACCACTCGCTCAAACAGCTCATCAGCGCCGCTGATATGTCCTGCGTGCCCTCCTCGCCCGTAGTGCACCATCCAGCGACTGTCGCGCGTGAGGAGGAGCATGCTCTCGAGGGCAGAATGACCCATGACTCCCTTGATAGCCTGGGGCATCCAGCGCGCCTCAAAGTCTGCGACTACGTACTGGCTCAGAAGAGTCAACGTGGCCTCGGAGGCCTGAATCGCAGGAGTGACCAGGTGTGCACCCGCGCTCTGATCGTGCTCCAGCAGGCGATGGATGAGCACGAGAATCGTTCGCCTAAGGTTGAGCCTGGGCAGAAACCCTTGCGCCAGGGACTCACCATCTAGGTCGAGGATCGGCAGAAGATACACTTTGACGACATGCACGAGGAATCTCAGCGTTTTCCCGGGCGCAACGCGTCCAAGTTGGAGCGCATCGAGCATCGAGCACAGGGCGCTCAAGAGAGCCTCCAGCACAGAGTCATCGCTGTCGCTGGTTGGAGTCGTTGTGAGGATCCGCTCAATGGATCCTGACCAGCAGTGGTGGAAGAAGGCTTCGGCCAGCCGGCAATCTGCCCCACACACGTTGACGACCGTAGACAAATTGGCAACAAAGTCAGCATGTGACTGTGAAGCGTTCAGGATTTTCAGGGCCCCTTGCACAACACGGTCCGGGTGCAGCGCCAATAGCTGCTCGCATGCGTCGTTGTACGCTTTCTCTGGCACTTGAAATGCGCCGACATGTTCGATTTGCTCCATCTTGTCGAGCGCGCGCGCCACAAGCTCTTTGTGACCGATGGTTCTGTGGCTGTGGGCACAACCGGGCACGTAGAATTTGGCGGGAATGCTCGCAAGGAGCTTGTCTTTGAATACCAGCGGTAGCGACAGTAGCGGTTCTCCAGACACCGTCTGCAGCGCCTGCTGACAAATATCGTCGCTGCAATCCAGTTCGCGCTCCACCACGTTTGTCTGCACGAATGTCCACAGGTCACCGCGCGAGCTTGTACACACACGAGCACAGCCTTTTGATACATGGTTCACAGAAATATGCACCTCGCGGTAAAACGCAGCCTTGATGCGCTCAGGAGCCAGCGCCAAACGGATGGCACATAGCGCAGCTGGGCGCCGCACCGACTGCATTGGATGAAAGAGCAAGTTGCACACACTCTTGACGTGCTGGGGGCATATCAATAGGCAGACATCAAAGTCAACCGAGTGTCTCCTCATGGCATTCGCCGCGCGTGGCAGCGCGCGCCTACCATACCTCCCACGCCCATAACGCCTTTTAGGATGAGCACTATAGACCTGCAAGGCCTACGAACCCCACAATCCCTATAATCCCTTCTATATCTGTTACATTCAAGGTACGCAGCGCACGTGGTCGCTCTGATGACAAGGGGCGGGGGAGGCGGCATTCGCTGAGACTTACCTCCCATCGGTAGACGAGCTGGCGCGTGTTGGCTTCGCCTAGCATGGCAAGCAGCAACTCCAGCGCGAGCGAAAGCAAAGAGGCGCTGGTGGGCGAGCGCACAAAGTCCAGCAGTGCCTGCCAGCGATCGCGGGGCTGTGTGGTCAGCAAACCAAAGGTACCAAAGGTGCGGCATCAGAAGGCATGGCCTGTGACAAGGTCGGCACAATTGAATGCGGGCGGGGCTGCAGCGACAAGAAAATGCCCACCTCAAGCACCCCCGCGCGCAGGAGTTTGGCGAGGTTTTGCGACATGGCAACCAGTTGCAGCAGCTGCTGCAAGGCGGCCAGCCGGATCTGCTCTTTGAGCGACGAGGAGGCAAATACTTGCACAAGGTTGGATAGCTCATGCGCCTCGAACACCGAACCTGCGCTGGTATTCTTACCACCTACCCCCCCAGCGGCACCGGCGCTGCCGTCCTCTGGGAGAGAATGAAGGGCGGCGGCAGCAGCAGCAGAATCGCCCAAGAAGTGAAGCGGATCTTGGGGCGGCGAGTGCTCTGCAGGAAGGAGTACTGAGCCTTGCCCATGCAACAATTCAAAGAGCTGCGCTGCTGCCAGGATGCGCGTCGCTGGATCCCGTGCGAGCATCAAAGATGCCAACCCCAGTGCCTGTCGGTACGGTGGGAGGGGGGAGGGCAGGGCAGGGGGGACAGGGGTCACGGGGGTTGGGAGTCTCGACGCGCCGACGTTATGCGGAGTGGTGCACACGTATTTGCAGGAGCGTGGGCCAGGAGTGTTCAGTGTACAGGGAGTGCAGTGAAGGTTGCGGCCGTAAAGACTTGAACCGAGATGGAACCTGGTGCTCCAGGCTGGCGACCTTGTGCGCAGCCCAGAAAAGCGACCGCGACTCTTCCGTGACTGTGCCTTGTGTTGCACTGTGTTCGTGGCCTTTGTGCTCACTGTTGCCTTGCGCGCCGGCTTGCAGGAAGGCCACAGCCAACGGAAGAACCGGGACCAGTGCAGTGCACACTCGCGCCGGCCCGTGGATAGACACCAATGTCTGCAGCAAAGCTTGTGCGCTCTTGCTCGTCTGCGCGTCTCCCATACCTGCACAGGTGCAGGAGAGGGGGGGGAAAGAGAAAGTCGTGTGCATGGTCAAACGTGTACGCATGCGCGACAGAAGGAGACACCGGGCGAGAGGAGAGAGAGAGGAGAGAGAGAGGAGAGAGAGAGGAGAGAGAGAGGAGAGAGAGAGGA
>Ga0115006_10000120_pt1 | contig 37566 bp, 27 predicted proteins | sample ArcOceMetagenome_3_FD_88943 | JGI IMG/M metagenome (GOLD analysis project Ga0115006, IMG submission 88943) | Marine eukaryotic phytoplankton communities from Arctic Ocean - Arctic Ocean- Svalbard ARC20M Metagenome | ecosystem: Environmental > Aquatic > Marine > Oceanic | place: Arctic Ocean...
CTCTCTTAAGAGATATGTTGTTTCTAGAATTCAAGCCTCGAGAAAATTTTATCCATTCTTATGATTTAGAACGAATTGTGGATGATTTCGCGTTTATGTGTATGCTGATTGGAAACGATTTTTTACCTCCTCTGCCTCATTTAGATATAGCATCGGGTGGATTAAATTTATTAGTTCGATCGTATAAAGAGATCCAAAAAGATCTGAAAGGTTATTTAACTCTAGGTTCAAAAATGCATTTAGGACGCGTTGAAATATTTCTTGAAAAATTATCATCTGAAGCTGAAGGTGTTTATTTTTTCAAGAAGAATAAATACTCAAAAGATTCTGAAAAAATAATTAACTACAAAAGAGATTATTATCAATCTAAGTTTGGAACTGATTTTGGAAAAGAAGATAATCTTTCTCTCCTGAAAACATTAAAAAAAAAATACATAGAAGGTTTGAATTGGTGTTTAAGTTATTATCACACCGGCTGTCCATCTTGGGATTGGTTTTTTCCAGGCTATTTTGGGCCATTGGGTTCCGATTTACATCGATTATCCGATTTAAAAGTTAAATTTAAAAAAGGGAGACCATTTGAACCTATTACTCAATTATTAGCCGTTTTACCTCCTAAATCATCTAGTTTATTACCTCAAAGTTTAGCTAATTTAATGATAGAAAAAGATTCCCCGATATCTGATTTTTATCCGGAAAATTTTCAAATTGACATGAATGGAAAAAGAAATATATGGGAAGGAATTGTTCTTCTTCCGTTTATTGAACAAGAAAAATTATTAAATGAAGTCAAAAAAACTAAAGAAAAATCTAAACTATCCATTGAGGAGGAAAATAGAAACTGTTTTACAAGAGATCTAATTTTTTTCTCCAATTCCTGAATTGCCCGTAATTTTTACAACTTTCAACGAAGAGAAATGGTTTTTTTTACCAAAATTTTCTTCGAATTTTTTAGGAATTTTATTTTGAATGGAGAACCGAGAAAAAATTTTGATTCTCTTAAAAAATAAATACTAGATAATGTAAACCTTTTAATTTTAATTTCTGAATTTTCTTTTGAGCTCGCATTAATTAAATTTATAAAAAAAAAAACCTGATTATACCCATCTATACAATTTCCATTAATAAATTGTTCTAAAAAGTCAAGAAAAATTTTTCTGCAATACTCTGCATATTCTTTACTTTTTATTGTTTTTTTTACAAAAGTTAAGTCGCTACTCAATATACATCCCGTTGAAGTTTCTGCTAAAATTGTAATAGTTTTAAAATTAATTTTTTTGTTAAAAATTTTAAAATTATGAATTTTAAAATCAAACCCGCAATTTACAAGTTTCTCGGGCAGAATTGAATTAAGATTTTCACGCGTAAACATAGTGTCTGAAGAAGCTGTTAAAATAACTTGAAAAGCTGTAATCAAACCTCGCCGATTAATTGAAAATGATTTGCATAAATTTATTTTCGGACAAAATAAAATGACTTCTGTATTTTTTTTTTTTGAAATTGAATTAGTTGTCACCCTTAATTTCAGGTTACATCCCCAAATTTTTCTTAATGCTGCCAAATTAACATAAGCAAAGGTCTCGAGCGATGCATCTGCTTTAAGGGATCTTAACCCCACGATTTTAATATTTATTTTACCGCCTATTAAGGGTATTAAAAACGTTAAAAATTCCAAATAGTAACTTAAGGCCCTTTTTCCATCTGTATTATGAATTATATTTCCTTCTTGAGTATACCCGGGAGTAAATTTTAAATGGGTTCCGGTTTCATTTATTTCAATAGAACAATTTCTACATAATTTATCAATTAAAGAAAATAAATCGATTTCAAAACTTCTTAAACCTGGTTTTTTAAAATTAGTTCTTATATTTTTGATATAAAATGGTTTCTTTGAAACAAAAGATAAATATATCCTCTCTCTTAAACATATGTTACCATTTAAGATGACTGGAGACATATCTTAATCCCAGTACTTCTACATTTTTAATAAATTAAAAACAAAATGTCGCTTAAATATACAGATATTTATGTTTCAGAAACTTTAAATCAATTAAAAATTGATCATGATAAATCATTGGATTTTCGTTTTCATTTGGGCTCATCCTTCGATGGAAAAAATTTTTCTTTACTTGGTGAAATAGAACCGGTAAAAAAACTCGAAAATATATTTAAAGATAACACTTTAGGTATAAAAGATCCAAAAGAGTTCGAACAGACTTTTAAAATACAGGATTTTTTAAAAATTTGTTTGTCAAAATCAGATCCTTCAGTCTTGCATTTTAACTTTATTTTTCCAGAACAAACCCTTTTCCTTTATAAAAATTTGAAATATTTTTTTCGAATAGCATCCTTTACTACAATTTATGTCGATAATGAAATTAACGAATTGGAAATTCTTAGGTTTCTATTTGTCTCTTCTATTGAAGAATGTTTAAAAGGCCAAATTGTTTTTTCAGAAATAAAATTGGTTTATTTGAATGAAAAAGCAAATTCTCATGAAAGCCTAACCCTCGAAAACGAAATAAAAAAAGCATGGTCAGATTCCATTTTCCACGTTGGATTAGATTTAAATTCTCAAAATTTAAAAATTAAGGATTTATTTTCAATTGAAATTACAAATGATCAAGGAGTCAATTTAACAGAAAGCTTCATGGTAATTGAAAATCAAAATGAATTTAAAACCACTGGAAAGTCCGAACAAATTTCTATAAAAAATTTTTCTAATTTTTCATCTTCAATTCTTTCAAGTTCAGAGTCAATACTGTATTTACCCCATGAAATAAAATTTGATCAAGATTATCAAACGATTCAAAATTCATTTCTCATCGGAAAAATTTTTAACGATTTATGGCTAACTTCGAATAATGTAATTAATCACTGGGCTAGTTATGTATCAAAAGGAAAAGTAATTGAAAATTTCGGATCAAATGTATCAAGCTTTTTAGCTGGTATGTTAGAAGAATTTGAAAAAACGCTTCCGACCGAACTTAAAAACAATACGGAATCACTAGATAAAATTAGGGAACTTTCAGATATGGTTCAAGGTAGAATTATATCGCTTTTTACGAGCCAACTACTTATTTTACAAACTCAAGCTTTAGATAAATTTAAAGATATTTTAGTATGGCAAGCTAAAAACTCATCAAAAGAATTTGAATTCGATAAAGGTGTTGCGATGTTAGAAGTAAACGAATGGTTCGAAAATAAAGCATCTAAAATAACAGTTCCTGAAATGAGATTGGATTCAACAGGAGCTAAGAAAGAACTGCAACAAGTTTTAAGTGAAGTTACGGAAAAGTTCAAAGAATCAGCTGTTGCAAAATTGATATCAATTGAAAAAACTAGTAAAAAAACCTCTAAAGGTAAACTCAAGCAAGGTGGAATTGTCGTAGGTTTTGGGTTAACAGCTGCTGTCAGACCTAGGGGATTCGGTAATTTTCAACTTGTCACATCTTATTCTCAAGGACCGCATGTATTCAATTTTTCCTTAGTGAACGACATGGATGTAGCTGAACAAGAGGGGCAAACTAGAATAAAACCCGTGCGTATACAACCTTCTTTGAATTTCGATATTGATATTTAAAATATATTTAAGTTAGAATTTTAATAGTTAATCTTGGACCAATTTCAACAACTCTTATTATATTTTTGATCTGGTCTATTCTTAATTTATCTTTAAAAACCGAATGAAATGAAAGTTTGTTTTTATTTGAAAATATTACTTTAGGGTTTTTTTTAAATTTTATTAATTTTCTTAATGTTCTAGGAATTATTAAATTGTTATTGCATATAAGATAACAGCGGTATTCCAAAATTTCAGAGATGGGATTAAAATCAAATAGAATACATCTGGAGAAATTTCCTATTATATTTTGGGTGTCTTTTTTAATTGGTAAAAGTTTTCTCAGATTCTTATTTAAAAAAATTCCAAGTTCGGACTTTTCCGAAATATTATTCAAAAAAAGAAAAACATTGGATTGGATATTCGATTTAAGTTTTTTTTGACCAGGGAATTCTTTCTTTAATGTATATCTAGTTATTTCAAAGCTAAGGGTTTTCCTGGTAAATAGGGGTGAAAAATGTACAAATAATGATAGTTTGCGTTGAGAAAAAATCCAAATGTGAGTAATTTTCAAAAGTTTTGCAAGATTTAAATCGACTGAAATTATTTTTTCTAGATGCCTTGTTAAACCAGAAATACTAAAAGGAGATAAACTCAAAGAAAAATCTTGAACTAAATTAAAAAATCTTTTATTTTTATGATCAAATAGCAGTATCAAGGATAAAGGGTTATTAAGTCTCATTAGTTTAGGATATTATTTATGTCTGAGGTTTCTTGATACAAAAATCAAAAAATAATTTCTCAGGAAATTGTTACTTTTTTTGCAATATAATATTTAATCTACTTATTAAGTATAAAATGACTTTTTTGAAACAATGAATGTTTGTTAAGCGAAATCTAATTTCGCATAATAAATTGAGGATCTTAATTTTTATATCTTCTGTTATAAAAAGATTTTTGGTAGCTCTGAATAAACCATTAGTAATATCTAATTCAGATATACCTCGATTCCATATTTGCATTAAAATAGTGAAAGCTAAATGAAAATTTTGGTTCTTACATGAGCAAAAAAATCTGGGAAAAGCAGTGGTATCAAGAATAAAGATTAAATTCTTTTCGTCGTAGATTGAGTTTTTTGTTTTTTTACTTTCAGAATACTCGATTTCTTTTAAAATATTTCTAAAATCTCCATCCGAGAAATAAATTATCGATTCAAGTTCATATAAATTAAAGTCTTCGTTTTTTCTTTCAAATACCTTGACTATAAAATTTAATAATTCTTGATAATTTGGATATTTAAACATAAAAATTGTACACCTGCTTTGTATAGGCTCAATTATTTTTGAAGGAAAGTTGCAAATGAGAATAAACCTTGAAGTTTCAGAAAACTTCTCCATAATCCGTCTAAGAGCTTCTTGTGCAGATTCCGTTAAAGAATCAGCTTCATCTAATATTAAGGCTTTAATATGAAATTTACTGGATTCATTTCTTTTTCGGCAAAATTCTTTAATTTTGGTTCTTATTATATCAATACCTCTGTTGTCTGATACATTAAGTTTTAAAACTAGGTTCTCATATTCCAATCCGAAAATTTCCTTGGTAAACATATCAACTATTGTGAATTAGATGTAAATAATTTGTTGCTTAAACTTTGATCAATAAGAATCTTTTAACTTACTCGTTGTGGATTTTCCAGAACCAGGAGGACCAGAAATTAATAAATTTGGAATGGATTTGTTGTTTTTTAAGAAGATAAACTTCTTTTTAATAGGCTCACTGCAATCTAAATCTTTTAAGCAGATTGGTTGGTAAACCGATGATGTTTGTAATAAACTAACCATTCTTATATTTTCGATTTTTCTAAAAAAAGGGAAACTATTTTATTGAATTAACATATTTTTATTTATTTTCCATTGATTATAATAGAAAAATAGAAAAATAAAATATGAAGTTACATATTTTCATCTCTAAAATTAAATTACATTTCATCTTCTTCATCAGGTAAAGCTATTGCTTGAGCTTGAGCGAGTTCTTCTTCCATTTGTTTTTTTCGCCCTTCATCAATAAAAACTTCAGCAGGAGCCAGTGCAATGCTTTCTACAAAATTCAGATTGGAGTCGCCGATCAATTTTTTTCCTATCCATAAAAAAGGTTTTTCAAAATTGTAATTAGATTTAGCAGATATATCGTAATATTGAAGATTTTTTTTCCTATGGAAAGTAATTTGTTTAGCTTTAACTTTCCTGTCTTTAATATCTACTTTATTACCGACTAGAACAATTGGTATATTATCGCAAACTCGTACTAAATCTCGATGCCAATTAGGTACATTTTTATAAGTTATTCTAGATGTTACGTCAAACATTATTATAGCAGCTTGACCTTGAATGTAATAACCGTCACGTAAACCTCCGAATTTTTCTTGTCCCGCAGTATCCCAGATGTTAAAAACTAAAATGCCTCGAGTGGTGTGAAATTTAAGAGGATGAACTTCAACTCCTAATGTAGCGATATATTTTTTTTCGAATTCTCCGGTTAAATGTCTTTTTACAAACGTTGTTTTTCCAACCCCACCGTCTCCTACAAGAATCAGCTTAAACATGGGTAACGCGTCATTCATTATTTTGGATTTTTATAAATTAAAAGATAGCCTGTCTTATTTGATAATTAAACTTTACTGCCATTAAAAAATTCTAATGTCTGTTTTTGTTAATTTTTTAAAGTTGTTTGTATGAAATATTTTTAAATACGAATCGTATAATCAATTTATTACATCAAGATATTTCTTTCTATACAAACAACTTTAAAAAATGAGCAAAAACAGATATAAAAATTAAAAGTAAAAATTCTTTTAAAATCGATCAAATATTTCCATTTAGTTCGATTAAAAAAAACACCTTTTATTTTAATTTATATGAAAATAATATGTAAGATAATCATTTTATTAATAAAAAAACGAAATTTTAATTTAGAAAATGTACTGCACACGTGGCTTAATTGGATAAAGCGCCGGTCTACGAAACCGGAAATTGCAGGTTCGAGTCCTGCCTTGTGCACATATTTGAAGAAAAAAAAAGTTTAGGACCATTTTCATGAAGAAAAAAACCCGTATATTATTAATTTTTACATGGAGTTATCTTTAAATTTCCATAATCTATAAAAAAAAAACTTTTAATAGAAAAAATTTGTAGAAGGTGGTTGTAGTTTCTATCTTGAATTTTAGGTTTAATTCGTTTTTTTTTTAGATAATAGATTCCTAAACTAAAACTTTTTTTAAAATACTTGAAAAAAATAACTTTTAATTTAGATTCGAATTCCACTTTGTTATCTGATCGAATAAACCAGAATAAAAGGGAAAAAAATTGAAACTTTTTTTTCCAAAAAATTTCTACCGGCAGATCTTTGCGATTTGAAATAAATTTTGCAATTTTATAAAAACCAAAAAAATATTTATACTGCTCAAATAAATCGAAAAAATTATGAATTTTTAAATCGATTAAAAATTGGCATCCGATTTTTTTGTTTTTCGTTTCATAAAAAGAATATGGATCAGGTTTTTCCGATTTCCCTAAAAACGAATAGACAAACAGTTTCTTAAATAAGTTTAAATAATTTTTTAAGTAAGATCTTAATTTTGGAAATAAATCTTGTTGGCTAATAAAAAATGATTTCAATACCCACGTCCAACTTATATAAGGTTTACTGAAATAATTTAAAGAAAAACTGAAATTTTTTAAACGAAATTGATTATATTCGAAGGGTTTATTTATTTTAGTAAAGTAAATTGTTTCAAGATCTTTTAGTTTTTTTCTTGTTCTAAAAAATTTTTTCAAAAATAATTTAAGAGGATTAAAAAACGAAATAAAAAATTTACTTTTACTCCAAAATAGTTTGTAAACACTCTCCATATAATTTTGGCATATAAAATTCCTCTTTTTATAGTACCGAAACTTCCTAAAAATTCTTCTCAATTTCTCAATTGTAAATAATTGTTGTTGTTTTTTGTTGTTGTTTCTAGATTTAATAATCAAAAGGTTGTTAAATTTTTCAAGTAAAAATTTATCAAAAACTAAGAATTGGTGGTTTTTGATAAATTTAAACTTTTCACAATTAAATGTATGAATGAGCGTAGACTCAGCGTCCCCTGAAACCTTGGATGAGAGTTCTTCAATGAATTCTATTTTATCTTTGATTATAATAAACTTAAATTTTTTGACTCGCTTTTCCATTGAGTAAAAAAAATTATGATAATCTTCAAAGAAGTTTAAAGTTGCAATTTTTCCTAACTCAAAAAAAAATATTTTCTCGAAAATCAATAAATCTAGTTTAGAAATCTCGTTGTAAAATTTTAATTTTTTTTTTTTTTTTTGGTTTTTAAAAAATATCAAATTATGTTTTTGTTTAAAAAACAAATTTATAATCCCAAACATAGTTTTTTTCAACAAAAATATAAGTTTGTGTTTCCTATTACAAATTTTATTTAGAAAAACAAAACTTAAAAAATTTTGTCTTTTAGGGTTTAGATTTGATTTCCTAAGTAAAGTTAATATCTTACAAAAAGAGCATATTGTGGGCTTAAAAATGTCTATAAAAAATTTTAAGCTAAAATTTTGTTGAAACATTTCTGAAATTTTAAATATTATTATTTCTATAGAATCCAAGTTTGAATTAATTTTCCTTAGTCGAAGTAGATAATTTAAAGGATAACTTTTTAAAAGCTGGTTTTTTTTGATAGAAGATAATATTTTAAATAAAAAAAAATAAATTTCTGGATTTTTAACTCTAAAAAAATCATTGACAAAAACAGAAAGAAATTTTTCAAACTTTAGATAATTTTCTATTCCATTTGTCTCTCTATAAATAAGATACTTGATAAAAAGAAAATTTATAGAACCTAATGAAGGTTTAAAGGCAAAATTTGTAAAAAACATTAGATTTAAAAATGAACAAAGATTGTAAATCTTTGTACCCAAACTACACTTAAAGAAGTTTTTGGGGCCAAAAAAAGAAGTTTCCACTATGACAAATTTATAAAACTGTGAAATAATTAAAATTTTTATCAAAATTGAGAATGCCCCAAAGGAAAAAGGGGTTGTTTGGTCCGTAGAAAACTTATACATAGAAAAAAATTTAAAATTTTTGTTAATTATAATTTATTTTGTTTAAAAAAAAAATCGAGTTACCCTTGGTTCTTTGATAAGAATGTTCCTCTCGGTATTTTTAACTTTAAAAAAAAATTCTGAATTCGAATCCTTTTCAATTGAGCCTTTTAATTCGTTATTGATATAGTATCCCACACGAATAAATTCGAATCCTTTATAAATAAATTGAATAAGTAAAACGGTAATTCCAAATAGATCTGACACTGTATTACCTGTAATTGATGGAGGTGTCACTTGAAAAGTTATTTTAAATTTACCGAGTTGATGACCGAAGATATGATAAGTTTCTAGTTCTTCATCTTTTTTTTCATTTATCGGGGATTGAACGTAAATAAATTTAATATGAAGTTTTTCTTGTAAAACTTCTTTTAATTCGAATAAAATTTGGAATTGAAGCTTTTCCTTCATACTAACAGGATTTTTTATGGTTCTTATCCCTAAAATTTCAATTTTGTCATACGGATTCATTTAAATGCAATGAAATAAAATTCTTAAAATAATTATATTTTTTCACGGTTAAAAAATTTTCGTGGAAATACTCTAATTTAAATTTGAGAGAAAGAATCGAATAGCTGCTCCAAAATTTACCTATTTTTGAATAAAAATCCATGGGAAGAAAATTAGCATATACTTTTGTGGTTTTTGTTAATATACTAAACTCAAATGGCGTTAATATTATATTCTTAAAATAAAATCCCCAATCTAAACTTAAACGGGGACAAGAAAGTTGAATCCAAACGCTTCTGGAATTTCTACTTAAACTATTCAATCTGATGTTTTCAATTTCAGATGCAAGGTAAACATTTTTTCTAAACTTTTTTTGGAAAGCTAAAGATTCCATTGTTTTTAAAATTTTTATACTCCCCTGTCTTCCAAGAGTTCCAAAAATAAAATTGACTTCTCTCGTAAGGAATAATGATTTTTCGATGAAATTTTTTCTTTCGGAAAGAGTTTCAGTGAATTTAAAACCCAATAATACCAACGATCTTTTGAATGGATTGAATTGGAGAATTTTTATATTCGGATTAAATAATAAAACGCTTTCAACATGAAATTTACCATCTCCAATATATATTACCCCAGAATTATTTTCCGTTCGAAAACTTGTACAGCCTAAAATTTCACTTGGTGATAATGGCTTGTTTTGAGGGGCGTCTAGAACCGTAAATACTTGTGAAATGAACGTTTTTATAAGTTTAATCTCGGATGAAAACTGAATTGTACAAGTTAAAGAAATTTTATCTTTATGTGGAGAAAAAATTTCTTTAATACTTTCTAATAAAAAGGAGAAATCGTATTTTATTTCAATAAAAATATAAATAATCCAGACTATACAATTAGAAATTGAAACTAAGCAACTATGGCCGTAGTGAAATATTTGAGAATAACCATTGTATCTGGCTAAACAATCTTGAATACAACAAGCTCCGTAAGTAATTTGACAAGAAACGGACGTAGAAAATATTGATCTAGAGATATTTTGCAAAAGTTTATTTAAATTTTTAAAATATTTAGTAGTCCCTTCGGGTAATTGAAAAAATAATTTAGCGGAGGAAAAAATTTCGGTTCTTCTTTTCGTTTTAAGAATTTCAAATTCATAATTCCGAGGAAGGGTTTGGAAAAAATATTTAAAAAATAACTCTAAAAGAAGAGATTTAAATTTTTCAATATGTAAAGCTTTTATTTTGAATTGCTTTACTAAAATAATTAACTCAGGCGGCCATATAAGCGCGTATTGATAAATTTTTTTGTTTCTTTTAACGAATCTACAATTAAATTTGAAATCGATCCAATAGTACATATTTTAAGATTAATTTTTGTTGAAAATAAAAAATTTTCTTTAGATATTCTTGATGTACAGTTGTAAAAAAATATTATTTTAAAATGTTAATATTTTTTTGTATTTGGAAATAAATTTTCATAATAAGATAATTGGTTTGCGTTTTAAATATATGAAAAAAAAACTCATAAGTTTTCAAAATTTTTTACCGATTTCAAAAAACTAGACAATATTCTAAAAATTCGACTTGTTTAAAGAGGTTTTAGTTATAATTTCAATATATAAATTCTATTAAAAAGGTAAATTTATTATAAAAATAATTTATATTAGCAAGGCGCTATAGCTTAGTGGCAGAGCATTGCACTAGTAATGCAAAGGTCATGAGTTCAAATCTCATTAGTGCCTTGAAATTATGGGATTTTATTTTTTTAAAATAATTAAATGGCATGAATTTCTTACTTTTATTGATTCCTATTTTTTTTATATTTAAAAATCTTGTCCTCATCGGGTTAATATATTATTTTACTAATTAATACAAAAAATTAATTTTTCTTTGCTTTTGGGTGGTACCACTACCAACTTAAATAGAAAAAAATCCCTTAAAGAGATAAAAATCTTTGAATTCTCTTTTTTCTTGAACCATATTTAAATAAATTAATTGGTTTTATTTTTGATGGTAATTTTTTAAAAAAAAAATTGTATTGAAAATTAAATGTTTTTGTAAATTTAGATTTCAGTAGATTCCCTAAATTTCCAAGTTTCCAAAAAAAATTCTTTAAAGGTCCTTTTTTTTTATAAAGTAAAAGATTTTCTAAATCTCTTTTTTTGGCATAACTGTTTCCAGATTTCAAAAATGTTTCGCAAAAAAATTTATTATTTGCCATAATTTTTTTCTATATTATTTTTTTTTAAAAAAAAAAAATAAATAATTTAAAAATTAAGGATATAGTTTAGCTTTCATAAAATAATTAAAAATAAATAATTTAAATAATAGTCTTATGCTTTTGTCTAAGGGGATTTTTTGTTGTGATTAAATTCCGATATTTAAGTAAAAAAAAGAAATAATTTAACGTTAGTTTCTTTTTGTTAAGTAATACATTTTTTAAATTTTATATCTAATAAAAATTAGGAAAATTTCCGTTTAAAACCCTTCTTTTATAATAACGGTGGGCGTTAAATGCTGAGGTTTTCAAAAAGATTAAAATCTGGAAATCTAAACTATAAAATTTTGAAAATTTTATTTCCAGATATATCTTATTTTTTGTTTTAAAATAAAAAAGTGTCCACTATAGGGTCCAGATCAAATTATATAATTCATTCTAAGCTTTGATCATATAAATTACGGAGGAAGGGTATATTAAAAAAAAATTTACGAAAAAATTATTTTTAATGTGTTTTCGGAGATTATAAAAAAACCTTTCTTTTAGAAAAAATAAATCCCTTCTAAATCCTTATTTACTTGAAACGTCTACTATTTTAATGACTTTATATATTCGACTTCTTCTAATTTCAAGTGTTTGTATTTTGTTTTTTATTCTAAGCCTATTTTCATTGGATAAATTTAGCGCCAGTTCACGAATCTGAAAATCTAACAGCTTTAATTGTTGAGCATTTATTTTTTTTTCCTGGTTTAAATATAATACCATGAAAAAACGGATAATTTCAGAAAAAAGAAATTCGATATTTTGTGTAGTTGAATATAAATTAATTTCTGAATCCAGATAGAACATCAAGAGATTTTTAAAACATTTTGGGCTTGTAAACAAAAACGGATTTTGGTTGAAAAAATTTTGAAAGAGTTTAAAAATGTTTATAGTATCATGAATAAATATATTAGAAAATAAATTTCCTTTTACAACATAATCGAAATAACTTGTGAAAGGAAATAAGTTTAAATAACCAAGTTGAAAAACGTCCTCTTTAAAACATGGAAATAGAAATGAACAAAGAATAACTAAATCTTTTATTTCCTCAAGATCTTTCCATGTATAAGTGATTTTTGCTTTTTCAGTCTTAAAAATAAAATTAGAATGTTTGGAAGTGAAAAAATTGTCAAAAAGAACATTTTTTTTGAAATTTCGACTAGAACTTTTAACCTCCAAATTATGATTAAATTGAAAAATTTTCGAAACAAGAACTACATAAAAATTCTTGTCAAACAATTTAATTTTTTTGTCAGTCAAAAAATCTTTTTTTTTTTTTGATTTATTGGAATTTATAAAAGAACTTAACTTTGAATTAATTCTTAATATCAAATTTCTCTCATACCACTTTAAGATTGGTTCAGAACAATTCATAACTTTTTTCGTTAAAATTGTAGATCCTTTATAATATACATATTCATCAGGATCCTTGTTATCTCCTTGGTTTTCGTAATTTATTATACTTGTACAGAAATAATTTTTCTTTAATTTTTCAAATGCGTGATTTAAAATTTTTTCAGATGCAATTTTACCCGCATTATCCGAATCAAAGGATATAATAATGTGATTATTTAAACAAATTAAATGAAGTTTTTCCAATTGAGAACTACTAAAGGATGTTCCCAAAGATGCAACGGTAAATTTGATTCCATTTTGGAAAAGACTCATAGCATCAAGATAACCTTCTGTTAGTATCAATGTTTTAAAAGTTTTATTAGAAAACGATGAAATTATCTCTTCTGAAAACAAGATTCTTTTTTTTTTGAATAAATTACTATCCGACGAATTGATATATTTTGCTATTTTTTTCTTATTAACGATTCTTCCTCCAAAACCTATTACAATTCCTGAATTATTTTTTATCGGAATAATCAGTCGATCTCTGAACATATCAGTAAAACAAGGGCGAATAATATTCTGATCTTTATTTGAAATAAAATTATTACTTTTAATTTTTTTGGTATAAACTAATCCTGATCGAATTATATCGGTTTTTTTGAACCCACTTTCCTCGAGATATTGAAACAGATCATTTGATTTTTTTGACGCGAAACCAAGACCATAAATTTTTGAAGAACAAAGTGATATCCCTCTTGAATAAATTAAAACTTTTAATAAATTATTTGTTTGAAGATTAATCATAAAAAATCCCCATGCAACTTGTAATATCCAAAGGTATTGACTTTTAACCAATCTAGAAAAAAAAAATTTTTTTTTAAAAAAGGGAATAAGATAATTTAAATTTCTCTTATCGGCATCAAAATTGTCTATTTCATATTTATCATCTTTTTCTAGTTTAAATTTAGAAGTCAACTGATTTGTAAATTTATTTATCCCACCCGAAGCTCCGCAACCAAAACAAAAAAAACTACCGAAATCATCATTTAATGTACATGAGGGAGTTTTCTCTTCATGAAAAGGGCATAGAATTTTATATTTTTTTCCACTCGTGATTAAATCCAAGCCATATTTTTTTGAAATTTCAGAGATCTTTTCGCCTCTCGAATTCATTCTAATGGCTTTATTTTTTCCAATATTATTTTTAAAACAAATTTTTATATGATCCTTTTTTGATTTTTTTTTTTGAAAATTAAAACTTTGATTATAGAGAAAAAGGTAAATGTTCTTGAAGACAATTTTTTGATTTATTTCCTTCTTCATTTTTTACGTTTCAATCACCTGTTTTTATTTCTTTTTATGTTAATTTATATACTTATAACTATATTTTTAAAATTAATTTTTTTTTCCTAATCAAATCCAGAATAACGAGTAAATCCAAATCAATTTAATATATAGTTTTTTTTTGTGTTATAGAACAACTTCTAACATGTTTTTCAAACATCGTTGTAATCTGAAATCAACTTATTCATACTTTCTCTGGATTCTTCAAAAATTTCTCGACCATCTCTTTCAGAAAATTCTTTTAAAAAATTATTGACGAAAGCATTTCTTTTTTTTAATATATCAAATTGATTTCTCATTTTAACGAAAATATCATTCACTCCACTATGATTAAAAAAAGCCGTTTCATTAAAAAGCGTATTATCAGATATACCAAACAAATTTAAATCGATTTCTTGGATAGATGTTGGAACCCAATTTATTGATTTTATTCCTACTTCCTGATAAATTTTTTTTAGAATTTTAGAATTTATATTCAATTCGGTTTTTTTTTTAAAGAGATACAAAGAAGAAATTAATTTTCCAGATAACCAAGATGAACTGATAGTCGTATTTTTCAAAAGTTGACGCGTGGTCTCGGGAAAAATTTTTTCGGAGAGAATTTTTTCACCTTGTGTTTGGTGGCCTGAACTTGCTCCAAAGAGAAAATGAAGATTTGGGAAAGGAATCAGCGAAGAAATTATATTTTCAAAATTCGATTCTAAGTACCCGTTAAATCTAAGAGGAAGAGTAAATCTACTTATTATACTGGCAATTATGGAATTCAATTCTTTATATCTTATGCCCCAGATTTTACTCTCATTTTGAACAATTTTATTCAAAGACTCATTTTCAAATAAAATTACGCAATCCGAGTAATAATATAACCATCGCATTGATAAAACTGAATTATAAGGTTGAACTACGATATCAGATTGTCCAATTTGGTTAGGGATCAGAGAATAACAATTAATAATTTTTCCTGGAAAATATTCTTTAATTATTTCCAATAATACACAGGTAGACCCGGAGCCAGTACCACCAGTAATAGAATGAAAAATACTAAAGCTGTTGATTGAATCACATTTTTCAACATTTTTCCTGAAATGTTCTTCTATTTCTCGATTCATTTCTAATGTTCGAACATATCCGTTCGACCAGTTATTTCCAGATCCTTCCGTTGGATTATTTATATTAGCCTCCTGATAGAATTTTGAATAAGTTCCATTTTTCAGGGTTTGTATTTCTCTAGGCTCCAGATCAAAAAGAATTGTCCGAGGAATATAGATTCCATTTGATATTTCTCTAAAAAAAATAGAATTATTTTCTTTTTTTTTTGATAAATGAGGAAAATTAATACTACCATCTGGATTAATAGAATGTTCAGCCGCAATTTTTTTCCAAAATTCATTACCAAGATGGATCCCACATTTTCCAATTTGAATTGTGAGGTTTTCTCTCATTAAAATTTTTAAAATAAATTTTGGCTATATAATACAATAATTAACTTTAGAACAAAATTTTATTGATAAAAATTGTACGAAAATATAAAATTTTTTAAAAATTCTAGTTTAAGATATGTCTGCTAAAAAAATAAATATGAAATATCCCTCTGGAAAATTTATTTTTTTTTTTTTGGATTTGATTTAAAAAAAAATATGTTTATTGGTAATAGTTTGTTCATATTTTTTAATGTTTGGGAAAAGAAAATAATTTTTTTTAGGCACTGAACTTTACAATCAAATTTATTTTAAAAAAGGGTCAAATAAAATTTAAACAAAACTTTATTATTTTATGTCAAATTTAAAATAAAAAATTTAAACTAAACTATCTAAAATTAGTTAATTTAGAATTGCCAAATTTTTAAAATTATTCGGCTTAGATAAAAAATTTAGTAAAAAAGTCAAAAATAAAGATTATATAAAATTTTATGGTATAATACTCCGAAATTAGAAAAAAAAACGTCACAAGTAGATTGCAAATGACCGAATCTTATGAACAAAACCTTAATCGTTCAAGAAAAGATATTTTTTAAAATAAAAAAAATCATTGAACAATTTTTCTCTTCTCTTGCTTCTGACCTTGAATAATTAATTTACTACTTATTTTGAACAATTTTAAATACTTAAATATAACGTTTACCGTGAATAAAAGAAAAATGGTTTGTTAACTACCATATTTTGAACTCTGGATAAGAAAATCTAAAACTTAGTCTTCTGAATGTTTTTTAATATATCATAGAACTTAACTGGCACTGGAAAAAAAGATACATAGATTGAAAAAATATCGAATAGTCAACATCAATTTTTTCTCCTAGGCATTAGAAATGGATTTTTTTCCACCTTCTTAACTATAACCAATCAAAATATTATCCAAAATAGAATTTTTACTAGATAAATTTTGAAGAATAAAAAATTTATGTTAAATTCATTTTATCTTTACAGAGACTAAATGAAAGTTGGAGTGACAGATGCGCGATTAACACCATAAAACACTAATTATCCTAGTATTTTATTAATCGTCGCGATCTTTTTTTTCTTTTAACATTTTTATGATCATATCCAACTTATCATTAAGTTTTTGCTGGTTTCTGATTATACTTTCACAATACTCCGTTATAAGTTTTATCATATTAAACTGGTTTAAGATCTTTTCCGTTAAGACAGCTACTTTATCTATATAGTGTACGCCTAACTGATTGAGTCTCGACGTATGCTCCTCAATCACATCATTGTATTTACTAAACTCAGTTTTGAGCTTGTCTAAAGACTTGCTAAATCTTTTTGTGCTAAATTTTTTTTCGAGCCATCCTTTGTATATCGTATCTATTAGCAAGAAAACAATAAAATGTTCTCTTGTTTTGTCCCCAAAAATTGTATATGAAACTAGAATAAAAATTTTTAATAAAGTTGTAATTAGTATAAAATTGAATTTCATTAGTGTAAAATTGAATTTCATTTGAAAATTTATTAATTCTTTTACATAATTTCCCAAATTTTCCACGGAAAACAGGATTTGGTATGCTGCTGATTCGAAAATTAGAACAATAGTAAAAAATTAATATTCAAAATTTTAGTTTTTAAAAATATTAAGTATTTCTATATATATATTTTTTAATATTTTTCCATAAAATTTAATCTAATATTTTTTCAAAAAAAAGCTTAAATTGTATTTTAAAACATTAATTTACAATTTTGAAAAAACTTATATTTTTTATAATTTTAAATTTTAAAATTAAATTGTAAAAAAATAAAAATATTATTCTAGAATATTCTTTCTTTATTATCATAATGTCAAACAATATATTAAATGGAGCGATCGGAATAGATCTCGGAACCACTTATTCTTGCGTTGGAATATGGCAACACGATAGAGTAGAAATAATAGCAAATGATCAAGGCAATCGTACCACACCCTCTTATGTAGCTTTTAGTGAAACGGAAAGACTAATTGGTGATTCTGCAAAGAATCAAGTTGCAATGAACCCACACAATACTGTATTTGATGCCAAAAGACTAATTGGGCGAAGATTCCAAGATTCTGCAGTACAAGACGATATCAAACACTTTCCATTCAAAGTTATATGTAAAGATGGAGATAAACCTGCAATTGAAGTAACAGTAAAAGGAGAAAAGAAAGTATTTGCTCCAGAAGAAATTTCAGCGATGGTTTTATTAAAGATGAAGGACATAGCTGAATCCTTCTTAGGAAAAGAGGTTAAAAATGCGGTAATAACTGTCCCAGCATATTTTAATGACTCTCAAAGACAAGCAACCAAAGATGCAGGAGCCATTACAGGATTAAATGTCCTTAGAATAATTAACGAACCTACTGCAGCGGCTATTGCCTATGGGCTTGATAAAAAAAACTCCGGATCCAAAGCTGAGAGAAATGTTTTAATTTTTGATTTGGGAGGAGGAACATTTGATGTATCCTTACTAACAATCGAAGAAGGTATTTTTGAAGTGAAAGCTACTGCTGGAGATACCCATCTTGGAGGAGAAGATTTTGATAGCAGATTAGTAAATTTTTTTGTTTCAGAATTCAAAAGAAAATTTAAAAAAGATGTTACAACCAATGCAAGATCTTTGAGAAGACTACGAACTGCTTGTGAGCGTGCTAAGAGAACCTTATCCTCCACGACGCAAACCACTGTCGAAATAGATTCATTAGTTGATGGTATTGACTTTTATTCAGGAATCACCAGAGCAAAGTTCGAAGAATTATGTATGGACTTATTTCGTGGCACACTTGATCCTGTTGAAAAAGTTTTAAGAGATTCTAAAATATCAAAATCTGAGGTTCATGATGTGGTTTTGGTTGGAGGTTCTACGAGAATCCCAAAAGTTCAACAATTATTGGTTGATTATTTTAACGGAAAAGAACTTTGTAAAAATATAAATCCTGACGAAGCTGTTGCTTATGGAGCTGCAGTACAAGCTGCAATTTTATCTGGTGACACTTCTGAGAAAATGCAAGATCTTTTGTTACTGGACGTTGCCCCGTTATCGCTTGGTCTTGAAACAGCAGGAGGTGTTATGACCGTGTTGATTAAAAGAAATACCACTGTCCCAACCAAAAAAACTCAAGTTTTCTCAACTTACGCAGATAATCAACCTGGAGTACTAATTCAAGTTTTCGAAGGAGAACGCTCCAGAACAAAAGATAATAATATTCTTGGTAAGTTTGAGTTAACTGGAATTCCTCCTGCACCCAGAGGAGAACCTCAAATTGAAGTAACTTTCGATATCGATGCAAATGGGATTTTAAATGTCTCAGCTTCTGAGAAATCAACAGGAAAATCAAGCAAGATCACCATAACTAATGATAAAGGGCGGTTAAGTAAGGAAGATATCGAAAGAATGGTTGAAGAAGCGGAAAAATTTAAAAACGAAGATGAAAAAACAAGACTTAAAATAGAAGCAAAAAATAGCCTTGAAAACTATACTTATAACATTAAAAACACTATCAAAGACGAAAAAATTAAAGACAAAATTTCCGAAAACGAGAAAGAAGAATTAGAAAAAAAGATTTCAGAAATTCTAACCTTTATTGAAAAAAATGAAGACCTAGAAAAAGAAGAATATGAAGAAAAAGAAAATGAATTGAAAAACTTGGCAAATCCAATAATTACCAAAATTTACCAACAAGGTTCGGGGCCTAATATGGGCGATTTTAATCCCGGCCAAAATACAGAAAACGAAGGGGCAACTCAGGGGCCAAAAATTGAAGAAGTAGATTAAAAATTTAAATACAATTTACAGTATTTTGATTTTAATAATGTTTATAAATATTTTAATTTAAAATATTCATTTCGAAAATTTTTTTAATTCTAACTCTTCCTTGGTATATTTTTTTAACTCTTCGTCTATTTCAATTATATATCGACCAAGTCCAGATTTTGCAATTATTTTGGAAATATCTTCTTGAGTTAATAAATGTTTTGAAGAAATTAAATATAAGAGACTCGAATTTTGTGATAGATTTTCAATAAATTCTTTGCATATAATTTTAATTAAATCAATTACTTCTCGAGTAATCTTTGTATTTTTAGGTATAATTTCTTTTAATAATTTATCCAAATTTATTTTAATCTTATTTATGGTTGTCATAGTATTTTTTAAAATTAAGGTTTAGTTTTTTTAACGAAGAAAATGATTATATTCAATTTTCAATTTTTAAATAACTCATTTATTACAGATTTTTAAAAAAACAATTTTTCTTTTAAAAGATGCAAAAAATATATCTTACTTCATCGAGATCCCCATCTTCAAAGCTGATAAAATTTTTGAAAGAACTAGAGATAATTTTTCCTTATTCTCAAAAGATTAACCGAGGTTCAGAATTCCTGGTATCTTTAATATCTTTCTCATTACTCCAAGGAGTTAAGAATTTAATCATAGTATATGAAAACAGGAGCAAACCGACATCATTGGTTATTTCACACTTACCTTCGGGTCCGACTTTATTTTTTACATTGTCCAACGTTTTATCCGGGATTAATCAAAAAAAAATTAAAAAAAGTGGAATTTTACCTAATGTTATTTTCGATAACCTAAATTCTAATTTAGGTCAAAGAATAGCAAAAGTTTTAGGTTCATTATTTCCTCCCGCTAGTTTGACTTCTAAGCGAATAGTCACGTTTACGGGGTTTAAAGGTGTCATACTTTTTGGACACTATTGGAATGAAAAAACAGGATACTCTAAAAAAAATTATATTCTTCAAAAACTGAGTCCAAGTTTTGATCTTCAGCCTTTTAAAATTACTTTAGATACTATAAACAAGAAAAATCAAAAAATTGAATGGGTACTAACTCCATTTTTAAATTCAAAAAAAAAGAAAAATTTTCTTTCTTCGGATTTTTTTTAATTACATACTGGGATCTCAAAAAAAGTTTTGATTTAACTCCAAAAGATAAATTCACTGAGTGAGTAATAAAAAGAGTTAAAAAGAAGAAGTATTTTAAAATAAATACTTTTAATTTCCTATGGAGAAATTTATAAAAAAATTAAGTTTAAAATTTCATCAACGCGCATCAAGGATCCCAACAGCGTATCTATTTTGTCCAAAATAGCGCCCCTTTTTTTTTTAATAATATGAAAATTATCGGTTTGAGTTTTGTCAAGAATTTTTTTTATAACCCAACTGTAATTTTCTAAACGTAATAGCAAATTGTAAAGACTCTTAGTAGTTGTTAAAAATATTTTTTTGGATGTAAATGTCAAATCTAATTTCCACAATCTGGGGACTTTAGAGTCTTTTCGAAAAATCTTATTATCTTCCATATAAACAAAACCTAGACGGTGCATATTATATAGAATAGTTTTAATCCTAGATTTATTTATACCACTTTTTTCTGATAATTCGTTTTCTTCAAAAAATTTTTTCCCCATCATTATTTTGAAAACTAAGCCAAATTTTTTTCCAAATTGGTTGAGTATAAGATTTTCAATTATTTTTCCACGAAAAAATATTTCTATATGTATCAAATTGATTTTAAAAAATCCATTTTTTAATTTAATAAATTGATTAACGAAACATAAGTTGTCAAACGAATCAAATATGAATTTTTCACTTTGATTCAGTTCAGTTAAGCCATCCTTGCAAAAATCTGAAAAACTGTCGATCGAAACCCATATATTATAAACGAAAGAAGTTTTAATAGACAATAGTTTTGACATATAAAATTTTATGAGATATTTGGTTTGAAAATTTTGATATTCTTGTAAAAGAGAAAACCAGGTGTTTAATTTAAGTCTTAGATTAAAGGTTTGGGTAAAAATCCTCCAACTTGACCATAATGATCTAAAATTTGGTTTAAGAAAAAAAATGGTTGAAACGTTTTTTCCAGGACAGGAAGTAATAATTTTATTCCTGGTTGAAAGTGTATTTGCTTGAATAATAAGCTTATCTCGAGCCATATGAATCAAAATATCTTCTACGATTTTGATTTTTTCTCCCGATTTAACTGGATAATTTTTGATTAAACTGGAAAGATAAATTTGTCCATTTTTTAATAAAAATTTCAACACAGACGCGCCGTACAAACCATAATCCATTTCAATTAGAGCAATAAACCTAGGGTATCGTATTCGAGTAACAGCTTCAGATAATATTGTCGATAATTTTGTAGAATGAATTTTTTCTCCATTGATGTTTTCGAAGCTGTAAAAATTTTCAAGCACAATTAGATTAAATTGGAAGAGAGTAAGAATACTAGCCCTTATCGAATGATATGAAACATGTGGGAATAAATACACCAGTTGACTTAAAAAACAGTTATTTTTCATAGAAATTGTTCTATAAATTGAAGCGATTAGATCTCCGAAATCAATTCTTATTTTTTCAACCGCTAAACTTAGAAAAATATCATGATGCATTCGTAAATTAAAGTGTCAAAGATTTCTTTTATAAAAAATTAAATAATATAATATAATATAATTTATCATATTTTCAAGAAAAAATCGAATTTAAAAAGTTAAAATCTACTTCGTCGTTTTAAAATTATTTTTAATAAAGAGAATATCAGTAAATCGACTAGCCTTTTTTTAATTTGTTTAAAATAAATAAATTTTAAAAAAAGTTTTTTTTTTTAAATTTATTATTAATTTCTCAGAGTATTTAAAAAAAAATTAAGAAAATCTTTTCCTCCTTTAAGTATTATTAAAAAAAAATCTTCTTATCTAGATGTTTTTATTGGAAACAAAACGCAATTATTTTTTAATATCAGGAAAAAACTGGAGAATAAATAAAGCAACTAAGAACTCTTTTCATGCATATTTTATTGAAAAGAAAAGAAAATGTATATTACAAGTCCCTCCCTATAAATCCCCACTTTTTCGAATAAACCATATTTGGTCTTTTTTCTTGAAAATAAAAGGATATTTAGTACAGTTAAATATTTCAAAAGAAGCTGGGTTAAATAAAATTAAATTTTTATCAACCTTAAAGAATATTTTTGAAATAAACTCTTTGAAAATACAAAAAAATCTGGAATTTATTAACTTTAGACAAGAAAAAAACCTTTTTGTTAATTTCTTTATAAAATCAAGAGAATTTTTTATTTTCAAAGAACCTCCTTTTTTTAGCTCCTATTTTTGGAATTTGAATTCTGGATCGGTTTGTACTTCGAACTTAAAATATAATAATAAAGAAATGTCTCTTTTGGTTCGAAGGAAAACTGCTATTTTAAGTACCTGGTGATCCAAGAAAAATTTAAAAAGTTTTCCAATAAAATTTATTCAATTTTTGAGTTTTTTATATAGATGTTTAAAAATTTTAACTCTGGAAACTCAAATAACTATTTTTTTTAATTTAAACTAACTCTATAAAGAAAAAATTTAACGGAATTTAGCTAAAAAATAACAAACCATTTATATATTTACTGAATAAATTGGTCTAAACTTTCATTGTTCCAATAGCTTGAATTATTTCGGTTTCATTTTTTAATCCAGTTCCTTGGGTCTGTCTAACCCCTAAAATCCGAACCATAACTTTATCTCCTTTTAAAATACTAGTTTCTAAACTCTGGTTATAGAACCCATTTTTATTGGCATCGTAAACATAATCTGACGGGATTAATTTTTTTGATATAAAAACTTCAAGTAATCCTGCTTCTCCGAAAAACCCAAATTTGGTGGTGTGAGTAACAAAAATATCTATGATTTCTCCTTTCATAGCTCTAAAAGTTATTGCATTATAACTTATTCGAAATAAAGCAGACGAAGATCCCGGCAGAATTTTCCCAAGTGAAGTAAAGGGGAAAAAAGAAGTAATTACAATAACAGTTCCGAATGGACTAATTTTTTTTCCTTCAGTCATAGTTATAACATTGGATAAAATTTGATCTTGTATTTCTCCGCCGAAAAGTCGAGCAGGAACAAAAACATTTTGATATAATACAGCCTTAAAATACATATGGGGAAGTAACGCAGGGGTAGCGTGTTTGCTTTGCAAGCAAAAAGTCGTGGGTTCGAATCTTTAATTAAAATCCCATCTTCTCCATTTTTATGATTTTAACTATTGGTTCCAATACTGTTTATTTTCCTTTTGAAGAAATATACCCTGAACAAATTCAGATAATGTTTATTCTACAAAAATTGTGGAAAGAAAAAGGTAATGGTGTAATAGGTATACCAGCTGGAATAGATTTACCCCCGGTAATAATGAGTTTTTTCTTTTCATTCAATTTAGATAATGATTATAAAATACGGTTACTCTATATAACCGAATTGATTTCTGAAACTGAAAAACTTCTCAGAAAATTTAAAAATTTTTTCACGAAAAAAACCAAAAATTATTTTTCAAATAAAAAATTTAAATTTCTAACGTCTTGTTTCATGGAAAAAGCTAAATTGTGTATAAATTCAGACTTTAAAAATGAATTTAAAAAAGAAGAAGTCGAGGATTTTTGTTTAAGCTTGATATTACCTGATAAAACAAAAAAAGGGTCAAATTTTAAAATCGACTCAAAAGTCAAAAAGCTTCCCGGAAATAACCAGATATGTAGCTACTATGAAAATTTTTTGAAAAAAAAATTCAAAAAAAAACCAGGCTTATGGACAATCAAAAACATTAGAAAGGAGGCGTTTCTAAAAAGAGTTTGCCCTTTTTTTTTATCTCATGAAATATTTTTTGAATCCTATGTAAATGTGTTGAATTTTGAACAATTTTTTTCTCCTGGAATTTTCAAAAAGGATTTAAAAAATATTTTTAAAACTTCTTTTTTAGTTTTTGACAATTCAAAAAATATAGATACTATTTTTACTAAATTGGCTATTTCACAATTAAATTCTTCAATTCTAAATGATTCTACGAGAGGTTTGTTATATGTAAAAAAATTTTTTTTTTCATCCTCTTCGATCAAAGAACTGAGTACAAAAACAGGAAATGTTGCAAAAAAATTAATTAATTCCTACAAGGGAAACCTTTTCTTTTTTGGAAACAAAACTCACGTTTTTTCAAAATATGTTGATTTCAATTTCCATAAAAACAAAAATTTAACTTTTGAAAGTTCTATAACTTTTTTTGATATTTTCAAAAAAATTATTAATTGGTTTCATTTAATACTACGAGAAACCCCAGATATTGACCTTTCTATTGACCAATTCTTCAACAGTCTTTTCAATCGACTTAAAAAATTTCATTTTAATTCAGAATTTTTAATTCGCGCTGGTGATTATTTAATAGGAATTAGTCTTAAAGCGCTCGTTCTCAACTATAGGTATTTCAATGGCTTAAAATATTTAATATGGTTTTTAAAAAAACTTGGCATCTTTCTTGATTCTAACAATGAAAATTTTAGAGTAATTAGAATTAAAGATACGACCATAAAGAATTTAAAAATTGAGTCTTTTTTGTTTCTCTGTTGTTTTGAGCTGTCTATTTTTACGAGATTAATTTTCGAAAATACTTTAAGTTTTTTGTTTTTTTCGACTCAAAGTTCATTTTTATTCTCTAACTTATGTGTTTTTAATCAAAATAGTATTTATTATGGAAATGTGAAGCCTATTTTTAAAAAATCTTTTGTTTCGAACCAAAAACTTTTATTCAAAGAAAGTATTTTTTTATCCAGTTCAGGTGATTGTTTAAAAGAAATTTCTTTTTTGATAAAAAAAATAATTTCTCTTTTAATTAAGATTTCACAATCTTCTTCGAATGGGATTATCTGTACTTTTTCTTCACATACAATTCTCTTAGAAGTTTTAAAAGTTTTAAATAATTCGGATATATTTAAACAGCTAAAAAAAATAAGAAATATTTTTATAGAATCTTTATCTCTAGAATTAAATTTAAAAATTATCGAGGAATATAAAATTAGCTGTGATTTGGGTTTGAAATCGATATTTTTTGGATTATCGAATGGAATTATAAGTAAACTTAATGTTGAAAATTTTTATAGTAGACTTATTTTAAATGTTCAAACCAAACAAGAATATTTAAATAAATTTAAGAGGATTTTATTTTACCAGCAAAAATTTTACTCAGATCATAATATTTTCTCCAATTTAATAAAAAATGAAAAATCCTTGTCTGATAATTTTATTTTTAGAAAATCAATTGGATCCAAAAAAGATTACGGAATCTTTTTGAATTTTAAACAAATAGGTGAGCTTGAAAAAAATTATAATGAATTTAATCATGAAATCATCAAATACCAAGAAATGATAAAAGATGAAAAACTGGACATATCCTCTAAAATCGATCAGTTTTTTAGTGATTATTCTAATTATAATATCGGTATTTAAGTATTTTTTTTAGTTTTAGAATTTTTGGAAACAGAAATGTTTTTTAAAAAAGAAACAAAATTCAAAAAAAATAACAGTAGGGTGTACAATAAAAAGAAATTTTCGAACAAAATGGTTTATAAAAAAGGCCCATTCAGTAGATCTGAAACTTTATTAGTTGAATCAGCTTTAAAATTTGTTTTGAAAGAAGAGGGTATTTTTTTTAAAATTGAAAATGGAAAAAAAACTTTTTCTTTAGAGAGAAAAAAACTACCAAAAAACTTTTGGGGAAAAGTAGCCCTTCATATCCCCTCTCGATCGGTCGAATCGGTTTATGATCACGCCCGACGGCGACTTTCGACAAAAAACTACAAAGGAAAATGGAGTTCAGATGATCTATTTAGACTTAACGAGCTAGTTAAAATTTATGGAAGAAGCTGGACAAAAATAGGTAGTATTTTAAATAGATTACCAGGAGCTTGTTATGATAAATGGAGAGATGCTTTGAAGAATGGAGACAAACGAAAAAAAGGAAAATGGAACCAAGAAGAAAGATGTAAATTGATACAACTTATTACATTCCAAACCAATCATGAAACAATTCAGGAACAGGGAGTAGAAAAAAAAATAAAATGGACGGTATTGGCCGATAAAATTGGAACAAGAAGTTACTTACAATGTAGAAACGAATGGTCTAGATTTTTTAGTCCAGGATCCAAATTTAAATTAACGATTTCTGATAGTATAAATTTACTTAAATCCATTTCTTCAAATCAAATTACAGATGAAAGTGAAATTAAATGGAACAATATTCTGAAGGGAATTCCCTCCCATAAAACGTATAACAAATGGAGATCATTATGTAAAAAGTTTATAAGGAAAAATTTCAATGAAAATGGTATCCCCTTATCACTAAACAAAGCGGTGCAAATAATTTCTGAAAAATTAAATCTAGGTTCCTTCAAAAAATCCTGAAATGAAAAAGAAAATTTAATCAAAATAATAATTTAAACTGCATAGTGTGCGGTACATGAGATTGTTGAATATCCTCGAACTCACGACCTTAGGATCTCTCTAAATATGAGACCTACGCTTATGGAATATCTACCAACTGAGCCAATACCGCTTTTATAATAGATGAAAAGCTTATTATATTCTTTTTTATATTCCAAAGGAATTATTTGGCAACAGATTGAATCATTTGATTTTTTTTTGAAGTCAGATTTAAAAAAATTATTGAATACTAAAGAAAGTTCATTTTTCTTCCCTAATAGCCTATATAAAATTGTTTATAGTTCTATAAAAATTCATAATGCAGTAGTTATTAGAAAGAATTTTGAATATTCTGTAACACCATTTGAATGCCGACAAAGAGATATTACATATTCAAGTCAAATATTCGTAAACCTAAAATTACAATATTCTGGAAAGACTTTTTTTTTACAGAATTTTAACCTTTGTAGAATTCCATTAATGTTACAGAGTAAAAATTGTTTATTAACTGGAAAAAACGGTTCGTTTTTAAAATCTGTAAAAGAATGCTCTATTGATCCAGGAGGTTATTTCATTATTAAAGGAGTTGAAAAGATAATTTTAATACAAGAACAACTAAACTTAAATCGAATGGTTATTGAGTATGATTTCAACGGAAACCCTTGTGTATCAACCACTACGAAAGTAGATTCAATAAAATTAAAAAATTCGGTTTTATTGAAAAATAAAAGGCTTTTTTTTCGACACAAAATTTTTATCGAAGATATCCCTCTTATAATTATATTTAGGTTTTTTGGTTTTGGACAAAATGATGATTTAAAAGATATGATTGGTAATGAATATGAAAATTTACTGAAACCTAGTTTTGGAGAAAATAAACTAAATAATATTATTACCAAAGAACAGTCAATTGATTTTTTAACTAAACGCATTGATGAAAAATTTTTTAAAAAAAAAAATGAGATTTATACCCAATCAACCCAGAAATATTCATTAAAAACAAAGGAAAATATAATTAAGTTTATTAATGAAAATATTTTAATCTGTAATGAACAGAAAAGGTTCGAATCTATTTTTAATCATAATAAAGCTATCTGGTTATCAGTAATGATTAGAAGAATGTTTATGGGATTAAATAGATCAGATTATATAAATACCAAGGATTTTTATGGAAATAAAAGAGTGGAATTGGTAGGAGATTTACTTGGCATTTTGTTTGATGATCTTTTTAAAAGGGCAAAAAAAAAATTTAAAAAACAATTAATTTTAATAAATAAAAAAAAAAAAAAAGAAAATTTTTTCGACTTAAATAAAACATTCAAAACTGACATTATATCAAATGGAATTGAAATGGCGTTCATCACAGGAAATTGGTCGATAAAAAAGTATAGAATCGAAAGAAGTGGTATTTCTCAGATAATTTCAAGAGCTAATCAATTGAGTTGTCTAAGCCACCTTACTAAAATTGTCTCAAGTTGTGAGAAAAAAACAAGAGGTAGTGGTCCAAGAGCTTTAAATTCTTCTCAATGGGGCTCGGTCTGTCCTTCTGATACCCCGGAAGGAGAATCTTGTGGTTTGGTCAAAAGTTTGGCTCTTTTAGCTCATATTTCTGTAAAGGAAAACTCCAAATTTTTAAAATGGTTGGTAAGAAACTTGGGAGTTGAATCAAACAATACTCTTAATTACGGTCTCCTATTTAATTATGGAAAAACATCTACTGTGTTTATTGATGGAGAATTTATTGGTTTTCATCTTTCTCCTCCAAAATTACTATATTCAATAAGGTCTTTAAGAAGAGTTGGTTTACTTGGAAAATATGTTTCCATTTTTTGGGATAGTATTTTAAAAAACATCATCATCACTACTGATTCAGGGAGAATCTGTAGACCTTTGATAATAGTTAATTTTGGGAAAACAAAATTAAAAGAAAAAGAAATTGTATCTAAAAAAAAGATAAGATTTGTTTGGAAAGATTTTGTCAGAGACGGGTGTGTAGAATTTCTAGACACAAATGAAGAAAATAATGCTCTTATCGCCTCTACGAAGAATAAAATAAATTTTGAAACAACCCATATTGAACTTTCTCCTTTGATTATTTTAGGAATTTCTGCTTCTACGATTCCCTTGTGTAATCACAATCAATCACCTAGAAATACTTATCAATGTTCGATGGGAAAACAGGCCTCTGGTGTAATTTCATTAAATCAGAATGACAGAACGGATACTATTCTTTCTGTTTTAAGTTATCCTCAGAAATCCCTGGTTAAAACAAAAACGTTAAACCTTCTTGGTATTGATAAGTTACCAACGGGAACGAATGCTTATGTTTGTATCATGTCGTATAGTGGTTATGATCTTGAAGACTCGATAATTTTAAATAAAGAAAGTATTTTGAGGGGATTTTCAAGAACCATTTTATTAAGAAAGCATAAAATTTTCTACAAAAAGAATGGTCAGTATAAAAATAATGGATACCCAGAAGAAATAAAAAAACTTCTCGAAGAAGATGTTTTTAACCCTAAGGAATTAAACAATAATGTAATATTGACCAATAATTCAAATCTTGGGAAAACTAATTTTCATGATTTTGGAAATATGAAAAAATCCTCAACACCATTTAAAATTAGAAAAAATTGGATGATAAAAAACATAGTTTACACGAATGATATCAATGGTATTCATTTTATTAAATTAATTTTAAGGCAAGTAAGAAAACCAGAAATTGGTGACAAATTTTCCTCTAGACACGGGCAAAAAGGGGTTTGTGGGCTGATTTGCCCTCAAGAAAATCTACCTTTTTCTGTAAATGGGTTGATTCCAGATCTCATTATGAATCCACATGGCTTTCCAAGTAGAATGACTATCGGAAAATTGATCGAACTCATAAGTGGAAAAAATTGTTTACTTCGAGGAAATTTTTTTAACGGGACCGCTTTTACTGGAAAAGATATTTTGAATTTTAAAAAAATTTTAAAAAATATTGGACTTTCTTCGAATGGAAAAGAATTTTTAATTTGCGGATTGACAGGAAAACCGTTAAGGAAAGAAATATTTTGTGGACCCGTTTATTACCAAAGGTTAAAACATATGGTTAAAGATAAAATTCATGCTAGATCTAGAGGAAGCCGGTCTTGTTTAACTAGACAACCAACAGAAGGAAGAAGTAAAGGAGGGGGACTTCGTTTTGGAGAAATGGAAAGAGATTGTGTTATTGGTTTTGGGTGTTCTGAGCTTTTAACAGAAAGATTAATGATATCTTCAGATGTTTTTGTTGCTAGTTTTGATTTTCATACCGGTTTTATGGCGACGGAAGACGTCGCTGAACAAAAGGTGAAAGTAAAACTCCCGTATGCTTGTAAATTATTATTTCAAGAGCTACAATCCATGAATATAAAACCAAAGTTGAATTTTAAAAAAGGAAAATTTTCGTTGGAGGAATTCTGAAAAATTTTTAAAAGCGAAATTGTAAAAGAACCATAAAAAAAATTTTTTTTAAAATTTAAGTTAGTTTTTGAAATTGTCAAAGAATAAGACTTTTGTTTTAAAGATAAAATTTTCATCTAAATACAAAAAATCACTCCTATGAATTATAAGCTTTTTTAATTAGTTGTTGATTGTTGGGTTTCTGTTCGCTGTTGCATTCTTTTGATCCCTTCTTCTCTTAGCCTCTCAAACCAACCTCTGACTCCTTGAATATATTCAGTATCGTCTCTTGGAGGAGGTAAGAATCTTTCATGAGGTTTTCCTAGGGCCCAGGCTTTTAAGTTTGGGTAGGTGGTGGCACCACATATCCATGAACGGGTTTTTTTATTGTAAAAAAAGGGAACACCTCCACAAGATCCACCCTTATCTAATTTTTGTAAAAGTCTCAGATTTTCATCATTGTACCAAACTTCAAATCTCCTAATGGGAAGACCCGAATCTTTTTCAATCTGATCCATAAGAGGCTCCATATCTACACAGTGATCACATTCTATCCCATAGAATTCAAACAGATGGCTTTGGATTTTTATTTTTTCCATATTTATAATTAAATAAGACAGATTGTAGTTTCATAAATTTATAATTATAATAAAATTTGAAAAATTATTAAAAAAAAAAAAAATATTTAATTTACATTGTTTTTTATCATTAACATAATGTATTATTAAGGTTAATTTTAGTACTAAAGAACTTTTCACGATTATCCATTAATTACTATTTAGTTAGCTAAAAAGGTTTCTTGGAGAATTTTTTCTTCCAACGTAAATTTTAGTGCCATTGAAAACGTGTAAATGCTAAAAAATACCTGTAACCTAAACAGGCATTGAATACATCAGAGCAATTAACACAACTTGAATTGTGATTGAATAGGTTTCAATATTGAAGAAGTTTTTCCACACTTTAAAATTAATTGATAATTTTATTTTTATAGATATAAAAAAACTTTATCTTAATATTCATAATACTAAAGTTTGTTGCATAATTAAATTAAAGACAAATAAATTTATTTATTTTAATTAAAAAACCAATAAAAAATAAAAATGGGGAGAAATGTTGCAGATTATTTTGTGGAGCCTAAAATTGGAAATTTTATTTTTTCTTTTGGACACCCCATGAAACCAATTAGAATTAATATGGTTAATGAATTAATCAGAGCATACGGGCTAGAAAATTGGTTAAATATTAAGAATGGGAAAAATATTTCTTTCGAGGAAATTGAAAATTTTCATCAAGATTTTCATATTCTAGGTTTAATTAGTAAAAGCAAAGAAAAAAATTTTTCAAAAATAGAGAATTTTTTCCCTTTATATAGCGGAGAAGATTGTCCTATTTTTTCTGGGTTAACGGAATTTGTTAATTTGTATACCAAGGCAAGTTTGTCGGCAGCAAAACAATTGTCTAATAGAAGCACTGAAATAGCAATTAATTGGGCTGGAGGTTTTCATCATGCTAAAAGTAACGGGTCTTCTGGATTCTGTTATATTAATGACATTATAATTTCAATTTTGGAACTTTTAAAAACATTTAAAAGAATTCTTTATGTTGATATCGATGCTCATCATGGAGATGGAGTCGAAGAAGCTTTTTATCTTTCAAAAAGAGTGCTATGTCTGTCATTTCATAATTATAAAAAATTTTTTTTCCCAGAAACTGGTTGTCCATTTAACATGGGAAATGGACCAGGAAGAAATTTTTCATTTAATTTTCCTTTAAAACCCGGATTAAAGGATTTGTCATTCAAAGATTTATTTAAACCAATTATTAGTGAAATCTTGGTTCAATTTGATCCAGAAATAATTGTTTTTCAATCAGGGGCTGATTCTTTGTCAAAAGATCCTTTAGGAAAATTTAATCTTTCTGTAAAAGGACATGGAGCTTGTATCGAGTTTTTAAAAAACACTAGAATTCCTTTATTAGTACTCGGTGGAGGAGGTTATAAAATTTCAAATGTTTCTAGATGTTGGGTTTACGAAACTTCTTTGCTTATAAACAAAAAATTGTGCCCTAAAATTCCTTATAATTTCTATTGGCAGAGATACAGGGGGTTTTTTAAATTAAATTTTAAAGTTTCCAAAGTTTCAGATAAAAATTCAAAAAAAAATTTAATGTATTTAAGAGAGAAGATTATAAAAAACGTAAGAAAGCTTAAAATAAATAAATGTATATCCTAATCTTTAATTATTCCCCACCATGTTTTTGAATAACAATATTTTCATAAAAAATTTAAAAACCAAAAACTTTAAATCGTTTTTTGGTTGGGTAAATTTTGGCCCTTTTCACCCAAAATTAAATGCAATTGTTGGACCAAATGGAAGTGGTAAATCAAACTTTTTGGAAGCACTATTGTTTACTTTTGGAAAAAAAGCAATTAATCTTAGATCAAAAAAACTAGGTTATTTAATAAACAATTTGAACTTAAAAAATAGCTCATTTTCATCTTCATCTATTTTCTTATGTTTTCAGAGGCAATCTTATTTTTCTCCTAATGGATTAGTAAAAGAAGTATCGGTGACTAGAAAAATATTTAGAACACGGAAATCAAAATATTATTTAAACGGAAGATCAACTAAATTTTTTTTTTTAAAAAAATTATTTTTTTTCCTTAACGTTCCTTATGGAAAAGATTTAATTGGAATCAGACAAGGAGAGATTAACGATATTTTAAACATGGAACCAGTGGGAAAATCAAAGAAACAAGTAGGATTAATTGAATATTTCGATGAAAATGTTGGTTCTACGTGTTATTTTTACTTTATTTTAACAAGACTAGAAGCAGCAGATAATTTTTATTATATGAAAAAATTTATTTACTATTTTGAAATAAAAAGATGGATAAAAAAAGAAATGCTTGTTACTCAAGAAAAAACTTCGAATAAAATAAATTTTTTAGCTGCCAAATCACTTAAAAAAATGTACACCGGAATTATTATTCTTCTAAAAGCATATAATGATCTTTTTTCCAAAATATTAAGAACAAAGAAGGCAACTTTTTACACTAAATTTGTTATTTTTTTATTCAAAAGAATAACAAATTTTATCACTCTAAATCTTTATTTTCTAGAATTTGAAATAAAAAATTTTATGCAAAATAATTCAATATTTTCAGGGAATAAAATTGAAAAAAATTTAAGCAACTTGTTAATTAGAATATACAAACCTTTAAAATTTCTAAAAAAAAGCATAAAATTTGATTTTAAATTTCGCGAGAATTACCAAAACATTCTTGCTTTCTTTCAACTGAGAAGCCTTTCTTTTGTCAAAGAAATATATTCCAAAAATGTTTTTAAAAGCTTTTTTAAATTTAAGTTTTTTAAAAAAGTATTACTTTACATAATCTTATCAAGTCCTAGGAAGTTTTCCAAGTTTTCTCCTAAAATTTATAGGCAAAATTTTTCTCTTTTTTTTGACGATTTCATACAATTTAATTGCATCAGAGGTTTTTTGATAATCTTTGAAAATTATTCTAAGAAAAAATATTTATATAACAAAAAAAAAAATAATTTTGATATTTCACAAAATCTTCAATTATTAAAATTTTCTTACCGATCTTTTTTATCTACAAAATTGAATTTAGAAAAAATAAGTTTAAATTACTCCATATATAAACAGGTCAGACAATTCAATGAATACAGAGAAGTTAAAAAAAAATTAATAGTGGGAGAAAACAGAAAATTATTCATTATTAGAGAAAAATTCTCAAAGTCAATATTTCCTAATTATTTTCTGGGATTTACAGTAAATCTCCGATCGTTAGTGACAAAGACTATTTTTTCATATGAAACCAAAGCTTTGATTTTTAAAATTCGAAAAATTACTTTTGCGGTAATAAAATATTTCCGAAACAATTTTTTTTCAAGAATCAAACTGAAAACAAAAAGTGAACTGACCAATTATACAAAAATAAAATCTTTTAGCCGGCAACAGACCTATGTAAAAAATAGAGTCTTTATTTTAAATAATTGGTTTAAAGTGTCCCCGTTTAGCTGGGATCAATTTGAAAAGGTTGAGGCTCCAGAAAAAATTCACAGGATAAAAATAGATTATTTAAGATTAAAAGATTCTGTAAAGATTTCAAATATCAATTTAAATTTTCAAAGCCAGACTAACACCAGAAAAAATAGAAAAAATAATTCAATTTTTTGTTTAACAACACTACAACTCAATTTTCGTTGGGTTAAGAATTTTTGGTTTTTCTTAAGAGCTAAACTTATTAAAAAAAAAATTTATGATAATTCTAAAAATTATTTAATGAAAAAAAGTTTGTTTGAAAAAATTTATATAATTTTGGAAACAAAGGTAAAAATTTATTGGCATTTAATTAAAAGATTGGTCAAAAAAAAAGTTTACAAAAAAAAGCTACTAACAAATGGAGAATTTTTTTTTGAATTGAACAATAAAATTTTTCATATTCTGACTTCAAATTTAAATTTTAGTAACTTTCGGAAAAACTTAAATTCGAAGATTTTAGGATTTGAAAAAACTAAAAATTTCTCAATCTTAAAGTTATATTCATTCCATTGTCTAATTTTTAAAAATCCCCCTTCAAGTGATTTAATTTTGAATAAAATTAAAAGTTACCGTAAAAACTATCGTTGGAATTCTAATTTGTTTTTAAATTCGATCAAAAATAGCAACGATAAATTGTTAATTTTGGAAAAAACCTTGGTATCTAAGAAATTTAAAACTAAACAAATTTTAATTCAAATTTGTTTTGAAAATTTTAAAAATTTTACTATTGCTTCAGTTTTTTTAACCGAATCAGTTTTATTAAAAAACTCATCAAATTTAATGCTCATTAAATTTCCATTAAATATGTATCTTAAAAAAAAAAGATCTTTATTTATTTTAGAAAAAAAAGAATCTAAAGTAAAATGTTTATGTGGAATTTATAAAAGTCGTATAGAATTTTTAAAAATTCAAATTATATTAAAATCTTATTTTAAAAGTCGCTTTATATTTAACAAAATAGAAATTGGCCAAAGAATTAAAAATTATGGTTTTTATCAAACAAAACAGATATTTTTTCACAGATTGATATTTGATTTTAACATGATGAAAAACAATAGTAATAAAAAAAAATTCCTTATATATTTTTTTTTATCGAAAAATTTTTTCAATACTTTTTATTCAGAGAGGCTGTTGGGTTGGTTTCTAAGAAAAATTTATCTAGAAAAACAAAAAGGTCAATTCAAAATGAGAATTCTAAATAATAACATTAATTTATTAAATTGTAAAAGTGTTCATTTGATCAAAAATCTTGATTGTCATATTTGTCTTGAAATATTAAATAAAACAATTAGGCAACAATTTCTTTTTTTTTTTGGAGCCGGTTTCATGATGTTAAATTCTATGGATAATGAAGATTTTTTTTCAAAAGGTTTAACAGTTTTCATTTGTCACAAAAAAATAAAAAGACAGAACTTGTTTCAACTGTCTGGGGGTGAAAAAACTCTGAGTTCTTTTTCATTGATTTCATCGTTTCAATCCATATTTCCTTATAAATGGTATTTACTAGATGAAATTGATGCAGCACTTGATTTTAAGAATGTTACCAAATTATCATTTCAACTTAAATATCGAGTAAAAAATTCACAAATTTTCGTAATTACCTTAAGAAATAACATGATTTTAACTGTTAATCATATATTTGGTATTTATAGATCAAAAAAAACAAGTAGTATAATGAGCTTAAGAATGTAGTTGTTAAAAGATATCCTTTAAAATCTTATTTTCATTGGGTTTTTGTATTGACCGTAGAAAAAAGATACAAAATTTTTGTTTCTCTTATATTGAAAATCGGATTTAATTTTGCCAAATACCCGAACATATTAAATTTTTTGTTGACATCAAAAATCAAATACACAGATAAAAAATTTAATAACGCAAGACCGCTAAGTGCATAGCAAATATGATATGAATCTATTATTTTACCGCACCTATCTGAAAAACCTTGTGAGGTTTTATCATTGTAAAAAATATGACTGTTTGCTAATTCTCTGTTTATTTTTATGTTTAGTAAAATTAAACTTGCTCCTATCCAAAAATTGTAACAAGAATCAGGAGCTTTCGATAATCGTCCAGAAAAGCCAAAAGTGAAAATATGTTGCCTGTTTTGTAGCCATTTTTTTATTTCAAAAAAAACTTTTAATTTTTTGTTCATATCTAAAAAAAATAAAGATCCAAGCCAACAATGAGTTATTGCTCCATGAACTCCGCTAAATTTTTTAATTGCAAATCCTTCCGATGTTGTCGATAAATGTCTAAATTTTTTAACACAAAAGTTCTCTAAATCCAAACTGAGAATATTGTAAAGAGAAGAAATTATAAAAATACAAAATAAATTTCTTCCATCACAGTCACTAGTTTTAGAATTTCGAGGTAAAACAGTATTTTTAGACAAAAATCTTAAGAAATAATAAACTGATTTTTTCGAAGCTATATCTAAAAGTTCAAAATTTAATTTTTTAATAAGGACAAAAAAGAGAGAAGATGAATATAACGAAAAAAGAGAAGGATTAGAATCTTTAAAAACCTTGGATAAATTGATTTTCGATAAAAGTAAACGAATTCTAATATGATTTTTGATAAAATAATCTTTTTTGGAATGAATAGAGAGTAGATCAAGCGAATGTAATAACCAATAGCAAACCCATGGCTTATTTTCAAACATCAATGGTTGGAAGAATGAAAATTTTGTAAACATATTGGAAACGAGGCATTTGAGATTTCTAAAATAAACTTTATCCTCTAATTTTTTTATGTTTAAGTTTGTTTCGAAAATTTTAATCATTTTTTTTTTTAAATTTGAAGTCGTGAATTTTCTGAGCCAAAAAAAAATTTCTATTACATTAAGTTCTAATTGAACATTATCAATTCTTGTTCCCGCTTCAATTAACATGTATTAAAAAAAAAGAGGCTTCTTTTGACTTAGTTTATGAAATCTTTTTTTTTATTTCAGGATCATTTTTTAAGAAAGATCACTGACACATTTATGTTGGTTGAATGTAAAGAGGGTCTAACATGCAATGGAAAGCTAACAAAATTTGATTCTCAATTAAATATTTTTATGGAAAATTCTATTTTAACCTTCGGAAATGGAATTTTTTTTAAAGAAATAAAATATTTGTTTATTAAAGGTAATACAATAAAATACATTCGAATTATCTAGGTTATTCAAACAAAAAAAATCTAATGGTTTTAGATAATAAAGGATATCTAAAAAATTATTTTCTTAGCGACTTTAAAATAAAAAAAATAAAATCTGAAAAGATAAAA
>Ga0115006_10000121_pt1 | contig 37532 bp, 34 predicted proteins | sample ArcOceMetagenome_3_FD_88943 | JGI IMG/M metagenome (GOLD analysis project Ga0115006, IMG submission 88943) | Marine eukaryotic phytoplankton communities from Arctic Ocean - Arctic Ocean- Svalbard ARC20M Metagenome | ecosystem: Environmental > Aquatic > Marine > Oceanic | place: Arctic Ocean...
GCAGGATACACATTTGATTTGAACAGTGTAGTAGAAATTATTCCATCATTTATGGTGAAAGCAGTTGAGGATGCACCTTTGTCAGCAGATGTAAATGTAAACTTTTTCTTCTACGAGAAATTGTGGATAGGAGGAGGATATAGAATTGATGATTCATTTATAGCTAATATAGTATACCACTTTACACCAAAATTTAGAGCTGGTTATGCTTACGATTACACATTATCGCAATTAGGAGACTATAATACAGGAACTCACGAAGTCATGATCAACTATGATTTAGATTTCTTAGGAAAAGGATTCAGAACACCAAGAAGGTTTTAAATAAAACTTCAAAAAAAAACTATTAAATTAAAGAATAAATTCCATAAGTTATGATACAAAATATTACTCAAAAAATATTTCTAGTTTTATTTGCTGGACTTTTAAGTTTTCAAGCTCAATCTCAAGGAATGAAAGAAAGAGCGGCAGACAAAAACTACGATCTTTTAGCATATTACAAAGCTGCAGAAATGTATTCAGAATTGGCAAATAAAGATGCTGCAACTGATAGGCAAATAAGAAGAGCAGCAGAATGTTTTAGATTCTTAGGAGACTCTAAAAATTCTGAAAAATATTACTCAAAGTTAGTTTTACATACGGGAGTGAAAGCAGATGATTTTTACAACTACGCTCAGATGCTTAAAATGAATGAAAAATATGCTGAAGCTGATAAGGCAATGGCTACTTTTGGTTCAAAAAATTCTGAAAACTCTATAGCAAAAGAACATGCTGAAAATGCTGATTATCTATCAAGGATAAAGTCAATGCCTAATAAATATAACATTGCAACATTTAATGTAAATTCGATTAAGTCAGATTTTGGTCCAAATTATTATACTAAAGACGGAGAGACACATTTGATTTTTGCTTCTGCAAGAGTTTCTAATACTTCTCTTGTAAACAAAGAGTCTCAATGGGATGGTTCAAATTTCTTTGATGCTTATGAATCTAGCATTGGTGTAGATGGAGAAAGTACAGGAGTAAAAAGATTCAATAGAGGATTTAAATCAAAATACCACGAAGGTCCTGTCTCTTTTAGTAACAATGGTACAGTGATGTATTTAACTAGAAGTAATTATTTAGACAAGAAAAAGGGTCTAGACGCTTCAAGACATAATAATATTAAATTATATATATCTACAGTCAATTCTAAAGGAGATTGGAGTGATCTAGTTAGTTTTTCATACAACAGTGACTCTTATTCTTTAGGGCATGCTACTGTTACTGAAGACGGAAAAACAATGTATTTTTCTTCTGATATGCCAGGAGGAAAAGGAATGACTGATATCTGGATGTCTAAGAAAATTGGAACTAGTTGGTCTATTCCAGTAAATATGATTGATTTAAATACAGAAGGAAGAGAAATGTTTCCGTTCGTAGGACAAGATGGGACACTTTATTTTTCAACTGATGGATATGCAGGTTTAGGAGGTCTTGATATTTACAGAGCTACAGCAGCAGGAGAAGGACTGTTTGACGAGCCAGAAAATATGATGTACCCATTGAATACAAATCACGATGACTTTGGATTGATTATTAATCAAGCACAAACTCAAGGTTATTTTTCTTCTAATAGAGATGGTTTAGATGCAGTAGGAGATGATGATATATACAGATTTAACATGGCAATTCCTTTCAAGCCTAAGTTTTACACAGTAAAAGGTTGTGCTAAAACACAAGCCGAAAAAGTTATAGCAAATTCATCTGTTGAGTTAATTGACACTAAAACTGGAAAAGTAGTAACAAAATTATTATCTGCTTCTGGTTGTTATGAGTTTGAAAACATTCCAAAAGGAAAATACAGAATTGAAGCAAGTAAGTCGGAGTGGAAGAAAGTTTCTGATTTTGAATTCAAGACTAAAGATTACGATCAAGTTAATATTGAAAATGCAGATACTTACTTAGACGCTCCAGATTGCACCATTTTAGGTGCAGTTGTTGATGCTGAAAATAGAGAGGCTTTATCAGGTGTTACTGTTATAATCAAAGATAAAAAAACAGGAAAAGTAAATAGGTATGCTACAGATGATAAAGGACAGTTTGTCGATCCTTTAACTGGTATATCATGTCCAGGAGGATTACTTGATTATGAAATATCTCTTGAAAAACGTGGTTACTTTCCAAAAACAATTGATTTCAAACATGCAATGATCAATCCAGGAACGGTTGATTTAAGTTTATTCTTAGGAGGACCAATAGCAATGAGTGATGCTGGAAACTTCTGTCAAATTAACACAATTTTTTATGATTTAGATAAATCTAATATTAGAGCAGATGCTGCAGTTGAATTAGATAAGTTAGTACAGTGTATGAATGACAATCCAAACTTTATTATAGAAATTGGTTCTCATACCGATTGTAGAGCAACAGTTGATTATAACTTAGCATTATCAAACAGAAGAGCAAAAGCAGTAAGAGCTTATGTAATTAAGAAAGGAATAGCTTCAAATAGAATCAGTGGAAAAGGATATGGAGAATCAAAACTTCTTAATGACTGTTCTTGTGAACCAACTGATGATTCTGATTGTTCAGAAGAGCTACACCAGTCGAACAGACGTACAGAATTTAGAATTGTATCTGGAGCAACTGATGTGAAAAACAACAGCAGCAAATAATTTTGATAAAAAATAGGAATAACTAAAATAGTTAAGCCCTGATAACTTATGTTATTGGGGCTTTTTTTTGCATAAATGATTCATAACAATAATATATCTATAAAACAAACCGAAGACGGTTCTCATACTCTTTACAACAAAGAGTTAGACGAAACCTATCATTCTTCTCATGGAGCAATTCAGGAGGCAATTCATGTTTTTATTAAGAATGGAATAGACTCTATCTTTTCTAAAGAAATTTCTGTATTAGAGGTTGGTTTTGGTACCGGATTAAATGCTATTTTAACTCATGATTATGCGAAAAGATATAATAAAAAAATTTCCTATACGGGCTTAGAATCTTTTCCTTTACCAAAGGAAATTATTAATAAATTAAATTACAGGTCTGAAATCCCTGATTTTGATTTAGCTATTTTCAATAAAATGCATAAATCTATTTGGAATCAGAATAATATAATTGATTCTCATTTTGGTTTGAATAAAATAAATAAAACGCTCCAAGAATTTATTACAGAAGATAAATATGATATAATATATTATGATGCTTTTGGACCAAGAGCACAAAAAGAAATGTGGGAAAAGTACTTGTTTGAGAAACTTTTTAAAATGTTAAATATTGGAGGTAAGTTTGTTACTTATTGTGCTATGGGGCAATTTAAGAGGGACTTAAAATCTTGTGGGTTTGTCGTAGAATGCGTTCCTGGGCCACCCGGCAAAAGAGAAATGACAATCGGTTTTAAAAACTAGTTTACTTTGTAACTAAGGTTACATATATTCATTTTTATTTAATTAAATTTACACTATTATGTTAAAGAAAGGCACTAAATTATATAGTATATTAAAGAGAAAATGTCCTGTTTGTCAGGAAGCTGATTTCTTTATATCTAAACCCTATAACTTAAAAAATCTTGGTAAGATTCACGATAGTTGTTGTAATTGTAATGAGTCATTCTCTAAAGAACCAGGATTCTATTATGGTGCAATGTATGTTTCCTATGGTTTAGGTGTAGCTATGTTTGTTTCAATTTTCCTTTTAACTTATCTAATTTATCCTGACTCTTCTGCATTTACATATATTACTCTTATTGCAATAGCAATGGTATTTTTGGGACCTTTTTTATATGAGTTGTCCAAAATTATATGGGCAAATATGTTCATGTCATTTAAACAAAAAAAATAATGAAAATAGTACAATTAATTACCTTAGTTTCATTTATAATTCTTTTTTCATTTTCATGTGAATCATCAATAATAAATGAAAATGTAAAAAACTTAAATCAAATTACAGAAACAGCTAAAGATATTAACGTAAGTGAATTTAAAGAATTAATTAATTTTGGTTCAATAATATTAGATGTAAGAAGACCAGTTGAATTTAATGCAGGTCATTTGGAGAATGCAATTAATATTAATTATTTTGACAATGATTTTATCACTCAAGTTTCTAAACTGGATAAATCAAAAACATTACTTATTCATTGTGCTTCTGGAGGTAGATCTTCTGCTGCAATGAATAAGTTAAAAGGAAATGATTTTTCTATTATGTATAATATGCTAGGAGGCTTTTCTGCATGGGAAAAGTCGGGATTCAAGGTAGTTAAGTAATTTTTATTTAATTTTTCATCTAAAATATTATTAATAGAGATTTCTAATCTATTGATGTTCATAAAATGATTTTATCTGTATTTCTATCTAGAATTAGTATTATATAATTCATTATATTTGTACACTTATAATTATACGGATGGGAAAAATACAAATGGTTGACTTAATTGGTCAATATAATAAAATACAAGAACAGGTTGACAAATCAATAATTGATGTTGTTAGGTCTTCACAATATATTAATGGCCCAGAGGTAAAGTTTTTTCAGAAGGAATTAGAGGAATACCTAGATGTAAAACATGTTATTCCTTGTGCAAATGGAACTGATGCTTTACAAATTGCAATGATGGCTTTGGACTTGAAACCCGGTGATGAAGTTATAACTGCTAGTTTTACTTATGTTGCAACTGTTGAAGTGATTGGGCTATTAAAGCTTACTCCGGTTTTAGTAGAAGTAGATTCTAAAACATTTAACCTTGATATAGAGTCAATAAAAAAGGCAATAACACCAAAAACAAAAGCAATTGTCCCTGTACATTTATTTGGACAATCTAGTGAAATGGAGGAGGTGATGAAAATAGCAAAAGAGCATAATCTTTATGTAATAGAAGATACTGCACAAGCAATTGGATCTTGTTATACTTTTTCTGATGGAAAAACAGTAAAAACAGGAACGGTAGGTGATTTTGGTACAACTTCATTTTTTCCTTCAAAAAACTTAGGATGCTTTGGAGATGGAGGTGCACTATTCACTAACAATGATGACTTGGCAATGAAAGCAAGAATGATTGCGAATCATGGTCAAAGTAAACAATATTACCACGATAAAATAGGAGTGAATTCAAGATTAGATAGTATACAAGCAGCCATTTTGAGGTGTAAATTACCATATTTGGATGAATACATAAAACACAGAAATTGGGTAGCATCAGTTTATGATGAGGCTTTTAATGATGTAGATTGGTTAGAAATTCCATTTAGGAATAGTAACTCTACCCATGTATTTCATCAATATACTTTGAAAACAAAAGAGATAAATAGAGATGAGGTAAGAGACTTTCTTAAAGAAAATGACGTTCCAGCAATGGTTTATTACCCAGTTCCTGTGCATAAGCAGAAAGCTTATGATTATTTAAACTCAAGGGAACAAAGTTTTGAAACAACAATGAGCTTAAGCGAAAGTGTAATTTCTCTTCCAATGCACACTGAGTTAGATCAGGAGCAATTGGATAAAATCATTTCGACAATTAAAAAATTTAAATAGAAAAAAGATGAAGAATATAGCAGTAATTGGAACTGGATATGTAGGATTGGTAACAGGAACTTGTTTTGCAGAAACCGGTAATAACGTAGTTTGTGTGGATATTGATGCAAACAAAGTAGAAAGAATGCAAAATGGAGAAGTTCCCATTTACGAACCTCAGCTAGATGTTCTTTTTGAAAGAAATAAAAAGCAAGGGAGATTAAAATTTTCTACTAACTTGGAAACAGCTGTTGCGGATGCAGAAATTATTTTTCTAGCATTACCAACTCCTCCAGGAGAGGATGGTTCAGCAGATTTGTCTTATATCTTAGGTGTGGCAGATCAATTGGGGAAAATAATAAAAGATTACAAAGTAATTATTGATAAAAGTACTGTGCCTGTTGGTACAGCAGAGAAAGTTAAAAACGCCATTTCAAAAAATACTCAAATAGGATTTGATGTAGTTTCAAACCCTGAGTTTTTGAGAGAAGGGTATGCAGTTTCAGATTTCTTAAAACCAGATAGAGTTGTTATTGGAACCGAATCTGCAAAGGCAAGAAAAATTCTTGAAGAATTATACAAGCCATTTGTACGCCAAGGAAATCCGATATATTTTATGGATGAAAAATCAGCTGAGTTAACGAAATATGCAGCTAATTCATTTCTAGCTACTAAGATTACTTTCATGAACGAAATAGCTAATTTCTGTGAAAAAGTAGGTGCAGATGTTGATATGGTGAGAAAAGGAATAGGTTCTGATGCAAGAATTGGGAATAGATTTTTGTTCCCTGGAATTGGTTATGGAGGAAGTTGTTTTCCAAAAGATGTGCAAGCTTTAGTTAAGTCAGGAAGCGATCACGGATTTGATTTTAAGATTATTAATTCTGTAATGGAGGTGAATGAGAGACAAAAACTTATTATTGTAGATAAGATAAAAAGTTTTTATGGAGAGAGTTTAAATGGCAAATCAATTGCACTTTGGGGATTAGCATTTAAACCCGATACAGATGACATTAGAGAGGCACCAGCTTTGTATATCATTGACGCGTTATTAGAATTAGGTTGTAAAATAAAAGCTTTTGATCCAGAAGCTATGGAAAACGTAGAGTCTATTTACGGAAATAAGATTACTTTCTGTGAGAACCAATATGAAGCACTAGAAGGTTCAGACTTCTTAATTATTGCTACAGAGTGGCAGGTATTTAGAACTCCAGATTTCAATAAAGTGAAAGAATTATTGACTGATAATGTAATTTTTGATGGAAGAAATCTTTATGACTTAGAAGACATGAAAAAATTAGGAATGAGATATCAAAGTATTGGTAGAGAAACAATAAACGAATAACCAACATGAAAAAAGTACTAATAACAGGAGCGGCAGGATTTTTAGGTTCGCATTTATGCGATAGATTCATTAAAGATGGGTATCACGTAATCGCTATGGATAATCTTATTACCGGAAGATTAAAAAATATAGAGCACCTTTTCCCATTAGAAAATTTTGAATTTCATAATCACGATATTTCAAATTATGTTCATGTATCAGGAGAACTGGATTATATTTTGCATTTTGCATCTCCAGCTAGCCCAATCGATTACCTAAAAATTCCTATTCAAACATTAAAAGTAGGTTCATTAGGAACTCATAATTTATTAGGTTTAGCAAAAGCAAAAAATGCTAGAATGCTTATTGCAAGTACATCAGAAGTTTATGGAGACCCAGAAATTCACCCTCAAACGGAAGAATATTGGGGGAATGTAAATCCCATAGGACTAAGAGGAGTATATGACGAAGCTAAACGATTTCAAGAGGCAATTACAATGGCTTATCACAGATTTCATAATGTGGAGACAAGAATAATTAGAATTTTTAATACATACGGACCAAGAATGAGGCTGAATGATGGAAGAGTTTTACCAGCATTTATTGGCCAGGCATTAAGAGGAGAAGATTTAACTGTTTTTGGAGATGGATCACAAACAAGGTCTTTTTGTTATGTAGATGATTTGGTGGAAGGTATTTGTAGGCTGTTACAATCAGATTATGCAGAGCCTGTGAATATTGGAAATCCTGATGAAATCACAATTGGCGATTTTGCAGAAGAGATAATTAAATTAACAGGAACGACTCAGAAAGTAATTTATAAAGAATTGCCAATGGATGACCCTAAAAAAAGAAGACCAGACATTACAAAAGCAAAATCAATCTTAGGTTGGGAACCAAAGGTGAGTAGACAAGAAGGATTGAAAATAACATACGACTTTTTTAAATCATTATCTAATAAAGAGTTGTCGGAAGTAGATCACTATAACTTCGATAAATTTATTAAATAATTAATCCACACAAATGAAAATATTTAAAACTATAGCTTTAATTCTAGTGTCATTCTTTATTTCCGAATCAGTTTCGGCTCAAAAATTATACAAAGAAATGATGCAAGATCCTTCCTATAATTTTTATGAAGTCTGTAAAGAAGCTGACAAACACTTTACTCAAAATGGAATGGGTAAAGGCTCTGGTTATAAAGGTTACCAAAGATGGAAAAACGAAAATGAAAGTAAATTTGCACCTTCAGGAGTAAGAAGTAATGTAGATCCTAGATTTGTAGCTAAGGCTTACAGGAAATTTTTGTCTAACCAGAACACGACTGATCATTCCAGTAGAAATATTTTTAATGGAAATTGGGTAGATTTAGGCCCATATGATCTAGATAGTATTACAGGACATTATTCAGCTGGTTTAGGAAGAATTGTCACCTCTTACATTCATAAAACAAATACACAAATTATGTATGTGGGATCTCGTAGTGGAGGTTTTTGGAAATCTACAAACGGAGGAGCATCATGGCTAGGAGGATCAACAGATACACTTATGGCAAGTGGTGTGGGAACAATTTCAGCCTCACCAACCAATGCAGATTCCATTTTGATCGGAGTTCAAAATGGAGGGAATAATTATTCCCATGGAATTTATCGTTCTATTGATGGAGGGAACACATGGAAATTATCCAACTTTAATCCTACAACAGTTGGTTTAGGAGGATTAGGAAATTATTTTAGAATATATAAAATTGCTTACCATCCAACAATTGCAAATTTAATTTACATTGGAACTACAGCAGGTTTGTATAGATCTACAGATAATTTAACTACTTGGACAAAAGTGATTTCTTCTGGAAATATACAGCAAATTGATTTTCATTCTACGAATAACAGTATTATGTATGTTACAAATACGAATTCAACAGCTAATAGAAATAGAGTATTTTATTCGTTAAATAATGGATTAACTTTTACTGGATCTAATACTATTCTAGGAAATAATGGAAGTACAGGATATCTTTCGATTAGTAATGATTGTAACGATTGTGTTTTCTTCGCATCATCTAACGGAATATGGACTTCAAAAGATAAAGCAGTTAACTTTACATTCATGAGTAATCCACCAGAATCATGTTTAGGTTTTGCAGTAAATGATTTAGATACTTCAAAAATGGTATATGGTTATGTGGATGTTGTGACTTCATCTGACGGAGGGAGAACATCTAATCAAGTTACTTGGTGGAGTTTAGGTAATTCTAACCACGGAGCTGGAAATTATGACCAAAGATTACACTCTGGAGGAAGTTATATTCATGCAGATTTACACCCAGCAAAATGCATAAACGGAGTTTATTATGTGGGTACAGATGGATTATTTGCAAAAAGTGCAGATAATGGAGCAACTTGGGTTGTAATAAGTGATGGACTTGGAATAAGAGAAAATTATAGTTTGGGAGCCAGTCAATCTAATCATTTTAGGTCAATAAGTGGATCACAAGATAATGGAACAAGTATTAAGCATAAAGATAGTTGGATAGAGTTTTACGGAGCAGATGGAATGGAAGCTATTATTCACCCATTAAATGACGATTATATGATGGGAAGTGTGCAATACGGAACGAGAAGAAAAACGACAGATGGGGGATTAACCCAAAGTGGAGTTTCTCCTTCAGGTCAAAATGGTTCTGGAAATGGAGCTTGGGAAGCGCCACTTGCATACAATCCTAACGATCAAATGGAGGTGTTTAATTTTGCGAAAGATGTGTATGTAAGTGATCAATTTGGTGGAGCATGGCAATACAGAGGAGATCCTTTTAATAATACAATTTCAGAAGCTGCCATTGCAGAAAATAATTCGGATATAATTCTAGTAGCTAGAGGAGCATCTATAATGAAATCCAGTGACGGAGGTGTTACCTATACTAATATTTATAGTATGCCTTTGCCTACCTATACTATTACCGATATTGCTTTTGATCCAAAGGATGACGAAACTTTTATATTAACTTATAACCGTTATCAAAATGATGGAAAAAAAGTTTTCATCACGAGAGATGGAGGAAGTACTTGGTCAAATATCACTTATAATCTTGGTGATATGCCAGTTAGAGGTGCTGTAATTGACCATACAAATGCTTCTAATATTTATTTGGCTGCAGAAATTGGTGTTTTTACTAAGCCAATGAATGGTACAACTTGGGTGCTTCACAACTCAGGATTACCAAATTCTACCATCAAAGAATTGGAAGTTGTGAATGGATCTAACACATTGAGAGCAGCAGTTTGGGGTAGAGGATTATGGGAATATACTTTGGTAGGAAGACAAAATTACCCAGCAATAACTCAAACTTGGCTGAATGACAAACCAACAGATGTTGCTCCAAAAGAAGGATGGTTAGAGCATATTACTTCAAGAGTTTCTTACAGTGGAACTTTAACTTCTGTTTATGCGAAGTATTCCATTGGCACACCAATTTTCAATAATTTGATGGGAATGAGAAATACAACAGATAGTACTTATTCAACTTATGTACCAATCCCTGTTTACCCTGTAGGAACAAAAATATTTTTCAAAGTATTTGCAGTAGGAACTAATGGCGATACAACTGAAACTTATAAATTTCAATATACTGTGAGATTTAATCCATCGGCAAGTATTAAAATAAAAAGGAAAGATAAATTAATAGTTAAAGTATTTCCAAACCCTACGGAGGGACAAGCCAAAATTCAGTTTAATGAAACAATTAAAGAAGGGACATTAACTTTATATGATGAATTGGGAAAAAGAATACTAGATCAGAAAATAGATGGATTGAATGCATTAGATTTAAACATTACTGAATGTGCTTCTGGATTGTATTTTGTGTTGATTCAGTCAGGAGAAAAAAGAACAATAGAACGATTAATTAAAAAATAAAATGTCAAATTATTTTGCACATGAATCTGCCGTCATTGATGAGGGTTGTCAAATTGGTAATGAAACCAAGATTTGGCATTTCTCTCACATTATGTGCAATGCAGTAATTGGAGATAAATGCAATATTGGACAAAATGTAGTTATTTCTCCTGCTGTAGAGTTGGGAAATAACGTAAAAGTTCAAAATAACGTTTCTATTTATACAGGTGTAAAGTGCGAAGATGATGTGTTTTTGGGCCCTTCTATGGTATTTACGAATGTGATAAACCCAAGAAGTGCAATTATTAGAAAAGAAGAATACCTTCAGACAATTGTAAAAAAAGGGGCTTCTATTGGTGCAAACGCGACAATTGTATGCGGAAATGACATTGGAGAATATGCTTTTATTGGAGCTGGAGCAGTAGTAACAAAAGAAATTCCACCTTATAGTTTGTGGGTAGGGAATCCTGCAAAACAAATAGGATGGGTAAGTGAATATGGACATAGATTAAATTTTGATTCTGAAAACAAAGCAATTTGTGAAGAATCAAAACAAGAATATAAATTGGAGGATGGAATAGTAATTCCTGTAAAACAATAAGAATGAATAAAATAAAATTTGCAGTTGTAGGAAACGGACATATTGGAAAACGACATGCCGAAATGATAGTAAGAAACGAAGGGGCTGAACTAGCTGCTTTGTGTGATGTTAGGCCAAAAGATGAGCTAGGCATAGAAAATTTTGACGCTCCCTTTTTCAATTCAATAGATGATTTATTGGCAAGTGATGTAGAGTTTGATGTACTGACAGTAAGCACGCCAAATGGAATTCATGCTTCGCATAGTTTAAAAGCAATAGAAGCCGGAAAACACATTGTATGTGAAAAACCAATGGGACTTAACAAAGCAGATTGTGAAGATATTATGCACCTTGCTTTACAAAATAATAAGCAAGTATTTTGTGTGATGCAAAATAGATATTCTCCGCCATCAGCTTGGCTTAAGGAGATTATGGATAAAAAATTGCTAGGGAATATTCATATGGTTCAGCTTAATTGCTACTGGAATCGTGACGATCGTTACTACAAAAAAGGGGGATGGAAAGGAACTCCAGATTTAGATGGAGGAACTTTGTTTACTCAATTCTCTCATTTTATTGATATCATGTATTGGTTGTGTGGAGATATTGATAACATAAAGGGAAATTTCAAAGATTTTACTCATAAGGATTCTACAACTTTTGAAGATTCAGGATTAGTAACTTTTGATTTCTTGAAAGGAGGAATGGGATGCTTGAATTATTCTACGGCAGTGTGGGATAAAAATCTAGAAAGTAGCCTTACAATTATTGGGAGTAAAGGAAGTGTGAAAGTAGGCGGACAATACATGAACGAAGTGGAATATTGTCACATTGATGGATATGAAATGCCTGTGTTACCACCTAGTAACCCAGCAAATGATTACGGACCTTACAAAGGCTCTGCGGCAAATCACAATTATATTATTGAAAATGTAGTAGACACTTTGAATGGTAAAACAAAAACAACTACCAATGCGCTAGAGGGGATGAAAGTGGTTGATATTATTGAAAGAATATACAAAGTAAGAGACGAGCAAGGGTATTAAAAAGATGTAATTATAAATTATTAGTTTTCCATAAAACTAAAAAAGACTGACTTTATGTACAATAAACTAGTAAACAAAGAGGCAACATTAGCTGTAATTGGACTTGGATATGTAGGATTACCAATTGCGCTTGAATTTGCAAAAAAAATCAGGGTAATAGGATTTGATATCAATGCTGAGAGAGTAGAGTTGATGAAAAATAACATTGATCCAAGTAAAGAATTAACAGCATCTGATTTTGAAGGAGCTGACATTACTTTTACAGCAAATTTAGAGGATTTGAAAGCGGCTTCGTTTTATGTAATTGCTGTACCAACACCAATTGATGAAAGTAATTTACCAGATTTAGGCCCATTACTTGGAGCAAGTAGATCAGTTGCTAAGGTGATGTCTAAAGGAGATTATGTAGTGTATGAATCGACAGTTTATCCAGGTTGTACAGAAGACGATTGTGTTCCTGTTCTAGAAGAAGTTTCAGGACTTAAATTTATCGAAGATTTTAAAGTTGGGTATTCACCAGAAAGAATAAATCCGGGAGACAAAGTTCATACTTTGAGTACAATTGTAAAAGTAGCCTCAGCTTGTGATGCAGAATCGCTTGAAGAAGTGGCTCAAACATACGAATTAGTTGTAGATGCTGGAGTTCACAGAGCAGCCTCAATAAAAGTAGCAGAAGCTGCAAAAATTATTGAAAACACGCAAAGAGATGTAAATATTGCTTTGATTAATGAGTTGTCCATTATATTTAATAGAATAGGAATAAATACGTATGATGTATTGGAAGCTGCTGGAACAAAATGGAATTTCTTAAATTTCAAACCAGGACTTGTGGGAGGACATTGTATAGGAGTAGATCCTTATTACTTAACTCACAAAGCTAGAAAAACAGGATACCATGCCAAAGTAATTAATTCAGGAAGATACGTGAATGATTCTATGGGGTTTTACATTGGAAAACAAACTGTAAAGAAAATTCTATCGCAAGGAACTAACATTATGGATGCGAGAGTTCTTGTAATGGGGGCTACTTTCAAAGAGAATGTAAGTGATATCAGAAACTCTAAAGTGGTAGATGTAATTCGTGAATTAGAATCATTTTCTTGTAATGTTGAGGTAGTAGATGCACATGCAAGTTCGGAAGAATTGATGCATGAATATGGATTTGGATTGGTTGTAGAACCTATAGGAAAATATGACGCAATTATTTTGGCAGTAAATCACGAAGAATATGTAAAGTTAGATGAATCCTACTTCCAAAGTTTCTTACATACAGGCAAGGGAGTTTTTGTTGATGTAAAAGGAATAATGAAAGATAAGATTACTAACATTGAGTACTGGAGTTTGTAAAGGTTACACTCTACTTATCCTGTGAGGATCGTCATTATCATCTTGAATCCCGTCTTTTACTTTCTTGATTTTTATAGCTAGATGGGCAAAATCGCGGTGTTTTAATAATAACCAAGTAAGAGAATCTTCGTCTCCATCTCCTGCAAGTGCCATTCTCCAAAGAACTTCAAATTCATTTTTCTTAAGCCACTCTAACGCTTTTTTGTTTCTTTCCACACCTTGAATTAAAGCCAGTAAATGAGGGTATTTATTCTTCATTAACCATTCACGAGCATCATCTTTTAAGTTGAGTGCGAATACAAATGTATACAGCTCTGGATAACCATTTTTACCTAGCCAATCTCTTATTTTTTTGTTGCCACCAATAGCTTCGCCCCAAGCTAATAATATTTTAGCTGGGTAAACAAGCGGTTTAAATTTTACTGTTTCTGCCATTAAAAATCAATTCGGTAATAAAACAAGGGTAAAAATCCAAGTTGTGGAGTTTTTGTAATCCTTGAAGGATCTTGTGGTGTGGGAGCATAAGTTAAAGCAAGAATATTTTCTATGCCAAATACATTTACTAAATCCAATCCAAATTCGTGTGTTAACTTACTCGTGTTTAATTTATAATTCACTTTCAAGTCTGCTCTAAAATAGTCTTTAAATTGTTTTTCATTGTATTGGTCATCCAAGAAAATTACTTCTCTAGCTATTGCAGATGCAGTGGTATCAACCAATCCATATCTTTTTCCGCCAGCCCAGGAAATGTTTGCTCCAATTAGTGCAGTTCCTCTTTTTCCAAGTTTAAACTCTTTTCCAATTAAAAAATTTGCAGCAAAGTTTCCGTTAAAGTCTGTATTTCTTTCTATCCCATCACTTCCTCTATATTTACTATCATAAATTGCTCCAGTAAACATAACGTAGAAAGTAGCATCAAAATTATGTTTCACAGTTAATTCCAATCCATAGTTGTTTCCAGTTCCAGTGTTTTGAAGTGAATCAGGAAAAAGCCTTGAAAAACCAGACCCTTGATTTACCATAGAGAAAGACGATGGTTTAACTTCTACAGGAATATTATACAGATATTGATAATAGATTTCTGCTTTCAAAGATGTCTTTTTAGAAATAGCATTGCTATAACCAATCACAGAATGAAAACTTTTGGAGAAATCCATTTTGTTATTGTGTTGGCTTTCTTCGCTTCCATTACCAGTTGGGATTTGATAAAAGTAGGTGTAAGACGGTTGAATTTGGCTGTGCAATCCAATTCCAGAAGAAAGAACTTGTTTCTCGTCCAGGTTCCATCTCATACTCACTCTTGGCTCTATCAATGAAATACTTTCTGATTGAGTAAATGCTTGTGCATGAAGACCAAAATTCATCACAAATCTTTCCGAAAACTTATGTTTTAGTTGAGCATAAGGTTGAATTAAAGCAGCAGTTCCCTTATAGTCCCATCTCAAATCCCAGTAGTTGGGCGTAGTATTATCTCTAAATACACTGTCGTGAAAATCATAAATAAAGAAATCAGTATTCACTCCATACTTTAAGATTGATTTATTGCTCAATTTTTTATTAATGTAGGTAGCAGCAGAAAATTTATATTGCCTAAATCTATAATTTAGAATAGTATACATGTCATCTAACTGATAGAATCCATCAGGCTTAAGTGTTCTTGTAAAATAATCATGAGTAGCTTTTTGCTGCTCTACAGAGCCCGCTATAGTAGTTTTCCAAAAGGCCTTTTTTTTCAATGGCTTAAGATAAGTCACTCCCATTACTCCCATTGCTGTTGAAAAATGTTGATCCCTGTCATTCTCTCCATAAATGTTAAGATCTTCATTGGGTTTTTCTTCGTCACTAAACATAATATCTATATTACTAAGTCCAGAAATAGCAAACAAAGAAAGTGTTCCTCCTTTTTTTTGTGGAAAGTTTAATTTAAAGGATAAATCTTGATAACTAGGAATAGCATCAGTACCTACTTTTATATTTAGGCTTTCGAAAAGGGATAATGTAGAATAGCGATAAGCTATTAAATAGGAAGAGCCTGTTTTTTTATTCAAGGGTCCTTCGGCTATTATTTCTGTTCCCAAAAAACCAAATTGTCCCGAGAATTCATGTTTTTGATTGTTTCCATTCCTTAGTTTCAAATCAAAAACTCCAGCTATACTATTTCCATATTCGGCTGGGAAAGCGGCAGTAAAAAAATCTGAATTTGCCATCAGTTTATTATTCAAGATAGAAACTGGGCCTCCAGAAGAACCCGCAATAGAAAAATGATTTGGGTTTGGAATGTCAATTCCTTCTACTCTCCACAAAACCCCAAGTGGTGAATTTCCTCTAACTACAATGTCATTTCTAGAATCATCTGCACCTTGCACTCCTGCAAAATTTGCAGCCATTCGAGCAGGATCGTCTCTGCTTCCTGCGTATTTTTTTGTTTCTTCTACCGAGAAACTGGTTACACTTGCTAGAGCCATGTCGTTTTTTACTCCATCATTTTCATCTCCAGAAATCTCTATTGTTTTCAATGTCTTAAAAGACTCCTCTAACCCTATATTTAAAATCAATTCTTTTCCTGAATTAATTATTACTGGAACATTTTTGTTGTAATAACCTATATACGTAATCCTTATACTATGCCTTCCAAGTGAAACTCCTTCTATTCGGTAGTTTCCATCAAGATCTGTGGATGCGCCAAGTATTTTAGATGTTTCAGTTGTAACAAGTATTGTAGCTCCTATTATGGGAGAGAAAGTTTCTTTATCTACTATTCTACCCCTTACTGTTTGGGTGGTTTGACTTAGAAATAAGAAGGGAAAAATAAGTGACGATAATAATAATATTCCTTTTTTCATTTTAGTTTTTTAATCAATGAATAAGGTTAAATATAAGTAAATATTTATTATTTCTATAAATATAGGTTCTCAGATAACCTTAATTAAAGGTAGGGCACCCGTAAGGACTATCTTCTCTAAATCCACAAGGATTTATACTCAGTGTCACTTCGTGGGAGTTGGAGCTTCCAAATTGAATTTTTGATAAACTGTAGTCATAAGAATACCCCACTTTAAAATAATTCAATAAATTGAAATTAATTAATCCAGCAACAGCATCTATATTTCTGTAGGATACACCTATAGAAAATTTATTTTTATAATCTACCATCGTATTTATATCAATTGCCCATGGAGCAGCCTTAGAAAACTTAAATAAAGTAGAAGGAATAACCGACCAATCGTCTGTTAGTTTAATGTTTAATCCTCCTAGTAAAGTACCGTGTCTATTGAGTCTGGTGTCTTTCGTTCCAACTGATTTTTGTTCGTTTCCAAGTGTTTGTTGTAAGGTTGCTCCCATAAACCATTTATCCGATTGTAGAAAAATACCAGGTGTAATTTCAGGGAAAATAGTCGATCTTTTAGAGTTATTTACCGCAGCATCATTATTATTGATAAGTGTCACTTCACTTGCATCAAATTTTATTTGTTCTACACCAAAAAACATTCCCATAGAAAGTAATACTTTTTTTGATACTGGGAAATGATAAGAGTAGGCACCTTTAAGTTTGGTTCTTGTAAATGGCCCATAAGAATCTTGCAATACAACTAATCCCATGGCATGTTTATATCCCAATCCAAATTTATCTTGTTTTAGAGTAGTATTAAAACTTCCGTAAGTTGTAACTGGCGCTCCTTCAAATCCACTCCATTGAGTTCTGTGTCCGAGTGTTAGATCTAAACAACCTTTACTTCCGGCAACAGCAGGATTGTAAGCAAATTGATTTAATAAATAATTCGTGTATTGCGGAATTTGTTGTGCAAATAGCGAAGAGGTACTTATTAATAAACTAATTAAAATTATTTTTCTCATCTGTATCAAATTGTTAGTTAGTTTGCAACTGAGCCACTTTTTTTATGGCAGTTGGTTTTCAATAATTAATTGCCCGTTATGGACTTAGTAGATAATTGTTATTGATCCAGTTTTAACTCTTTCTTCTTTGGAGTCAATACTTAAACTTATCGTATAGTAATAAGTAGAAGCAGGTAAAGCTTTTCCATTTCGTGTTCCATTCCATCTTGCAGAAGTAGGGTAGCCAATTGTTTTAAAAACGATTTGTCCCCATCTGTCAAACACGGTAACCTCCGCTTTTGGGAAGTTGTCAATTAGCATAATTTGCCAAGTGTCATTTACTCCATCCGAGTTGGGCGTAAAAGTATTTGGGATATAAATAGAATCCAAAATATTAACAATGACATCAGCAAAAAAACGACATCCCTCAGTTGATGTGGCTGTTAATATATAATTTGTAGTACTAAGAGGTGTAGCTATAGGATTTGCAATATTTGGATTGTCTAATGTACTTCCTGGAGCCCATGAGTAAGTAACTCCACCAGTTCCATTAAGTTGAGTAGAACCTCCAAAAGGAATGTTTACATAAGGACCAGCATCTATTGTTATGAATGGATGAACATTAATAATTAATGCATTAGAGTTTGACACAGCTCCGCAATCACACCAAAGTTCTGCTGTTACAACATTTCCATCAGTAAAATAGTTTCTGCTCCAAGCGTCTCCATTTGTAGTTTCTTCTGCTTGGCCTCCGTCAATAAACCATTTTACACGAGGGTTTGTACAATTCATAGTGGATGCTGTGAATTTGACAACATCTTCTGGACAAATAGTCGTAGAACCAGAATTATTTGATATTGAAATTAAGCCTGGAGGTAAAACAACTGCTGGCCCAGATATTGAGATGGAAAAACCACAAGAGCTTGCTGATTCACTTGCAACCAAAATATAATAAGTTGTATTAGCAGCCAATCCAATAGCATTAAGCGTAAAATTTGCAGTAGAATTTACAACACAGTTCGATACAGAAGTGTATGTTGCAGAATTACAAGGAGTAGGAGCTCCATAAACAGTTCCGCTTATTCCGCCAGATCCAATAGAACAACTTATTGCAGAAATAGCTATGTCTGCATTTCCTCCAGTCGCATTGGTTGTAAATTGATACCAAATTGTTTTTTCCATATCAAAACATGCCGATCCAACTACGGTTGGTCCGTCTGCACAAGTTGCACAAACTTGTGCAGTTGCACCATCTGTGTTTCCAGTTTTGTTGTTTCCTATACAAATGGTTGTCGCTCCTGTACAGTTGTCATTACTTGGCTGAGCATAAGAAGTTAAAAAACTAGTAAATGCTAATAAGGTTAATAAAAGGTGTTTCATTTTTGTTTTTTTTATAAATCTAATCTTTTCATTAGGTAATCAAATCGGTCTTTCATTTCATCATGATTTTGCTCTTTTTGGTAGCTTTCTATCACAGTGTAATCATACCTATTAAAAGTCTGAAGGATTGGTCCTAAATCTTTTTTATTTATTTTTATAGTCACTTCCATTTCTGTTGTTTCAGGGGAAGAAGTAATGAACGAACTAAGAATTCTTGCATTATTACTCTCTACTATTTGTGCAATTTGTGCCAAAGAATAATCCTTAGAGTTTACACTTAATACAATCACGCCACCCGGTTCTTTTACAGAGGTTGTGTTTGTAGTTAACGTCATAAGATGCGAAAGAGTTGTGGAACCAATGTAGTTATCATTTCTGTCTAGAATAGGTAAAATAGTTAAATGATTATCCGACATCTGTTTCATAGCCTCAAAAATGTGCTGATATTCATATGTAAATACATGCATTAACTGGATATTACTTTCAGCTATTGTCTCATTCTTATAATTAAAATCGAGTAAACTTTCCTCAGATATAATCCCCTCAAATGTATTGTCGTTAACAACAGGTAAATGAGAAATTTTAAATTCACTCATCCAAGAAACTGCTTTACTGCATTTTTCATTAAGCTTAATAGGTGGTAAGCTTTCTATTATGAGTTGTGATGCTGTCATTTATATAAAAAAAACGAGTTTTTATTGATTGGTATTTTTGTATAGTTAATTGTTGGCTACCTTTGTACTGTAAGAATTTATTTTTTCTTTTAATTAAGACCAACAATATTACAAAAATATGATAAAATTAAGTGTAAACGTTAATAAAATTGCAACTATAAGGAACGCTAGAGGAAATAACGTTCCTAATTTATTGAATGTTGCATTGGATATTGAAAAATTTGGAGCTGAAGGTATCACAGTTCATCCGAGACCAGACGAAAGACACATCAGGTATTCGGATGTATATGATTTATCAAAACGAATAACAACTGAATTTAATATTGAAGGATATCCAAACCAAAAGTTCATAGATTTAGTATTAGAGGTAAAGCCTCATCAAGTAACTTTAGTTCCAGACCCACCTCATGTATTGACATCTAACGCAGGATGGAAAATAAAGGAAAATAAAGAATTGTTGAACGAAGTGTTAGCTGAGTTTTCTAAAGCAGGAATAAGAACGGCTTTATTTATGGAGCCCTTAGTTTTTGATGTTGAACAAGTTGAGTTTGTTAATGTAGACAGAATAGAACTGTACACAGAAGCTTATGCTTCAAATTATGCAAATAAAGAAAATGCCATAAAACCATTTATCGAATCGGCTCTTATTGCCTCAAAATTGGGAGTAGGAATAAATGCAGGACATGATTTAAGTTTAGATAATTTGGCGTATTTTAAACAAAATATTCCAAATTTATTGGAAGTTTCAATTGGTCACGCGTTAATTTCGGATTCACTTTATTTTGGATTAGAAAAAACAATTGAATTATACTTAAAAGAATTAGCATGAAAAAAGTACTTGGAGTAATCCCATCAAGATATGCCTCTACAAGATTTCCTGGAAAACCCTTAGTAGATATCAATGGAAAATCTATGATAAGAAGAGTAGTAGAGCAATGCCAAAAAGCTAAAAAACTTGATAAAGTGATTGTTGCTACAGATGACAAAAGGATTTATGATCATGTGTTGGAATTTGGTGGGAACGCTATGATGACAGCAGATACTCATAAGTCTGGTACAGAAAGATGCGGAGAAGTGATAGAGAAACTAGAGGATAAAGAAGAATTTTTTGATATTGTGGTTAACATTCAAGGAGACGAACCATTTATTTCACCAGCTCATATTAATAAAGTATGTGATATTTTATTAAATGACGACCAAGCAGAGATAGGTTCATTAGCAAAGAAAATTACTACAGAAGAAGAGTTGTTCAATGAGAATGTTGTAAAAGTAGTAATGACAGAAGAATCGGAAGATGAAGAGCCAAGAGATGCACTGTACTTTAGCAGACATCCTATTCCATTTATGAGGGGAAAGAAACAGAGCGAATGGTTGGCTAATGCGAATTATTACAAGCACATAGGAATTTATGCTTTTAATATTGATGAGTTCTATGAAATTCAAGAAATAGAAAAATCTATGCTTGAGGATGCAGAAAGTCTGGAAAACTTAAGGTGGCTTTCTCATCATTTTACAATACAAATAGCTGAAATTAAAGAAGATATTATAGGGATAGATACACCCGAAGATTTGAATAAAATTAATTTTAATTGAATTTTTTAACAAAAGTGATTTCAATTAGATGATAATACTTAACTTTGTTAATATAACACAGTGAAAAAATTAGATAAACATATAGAAGAGTTATTGCACAATCACGATTGTGTAATTTTGCCAAGTTTTGGTGGTTTTATTACCAGCAAGATGCCTGCGTTCTATAACAAGTTTACCTCTGTATTTCATCCAGCCAAGAAGAAAATTCTATTTAACAAACATTTAGTTTTTAATGACGGATTACTTGCTACGCAGGTTGCAGAGAAGAAATCTATGTCTGTAGAAGAAGCAAATCAATTGCTTATTCAGTTTAAGGACGATTGTTTTTTGAGGTTAAATGAAGAGGGCAGAGTAGTGATTGAAAAAGTTGGAGTTTTGTTTTTTGACAAAGAGAAAAATATTCAATTTCAGCAGTCAAGCACTAATTTTTTAAAAGAATCATTTGGTTTATCAGCCTTATCGTTAGATAAAGTAAAAGCAGCAGCAGTTAAACCAGCTGCGAAATTTGTTGCAATTGTTAGGAAGGAAGAAGTAAAAGTGGATAGAAAAGCTATTGTAGTTACAAAACCAGTTAAACAAGGATCTAAAAATAGAAGAGCTGTATTGCTCCCATTGTTATTAATTCCACTAATTATGGGTGGACTTTTTATTGGAAATCAACAAGGTGTTATTGGCGAAAACAAGATTAATATTTCTAGTTTCAATCCATTTTATTCTGTTAATGTGGAAGAGTATATCCCAAGAAATGGGGAATTTTTTTTGATAGAGAATAGTGCGCTTACAGAAGAGAATATTGTAAATGAAACTGTATGCGTTGAGAATGAAATACTACTAATAGACAAAGTAGAAAAGCAAACTAAAATGATACCTGCAACAATAGATTCTACATTAAATGTTGTTAATAAAGTCCCTCAAGAATTAAAATATCATGTAATTGCGGGATGTTTTAGTATAAAAGAAAATGCCGATAATTTAGTTAATTCTTGGATTGATAAAGGAAATCAATCAAGTATTGCAGATATAAAAGGGAGTCTTTACAGGGTTGCTATACAAAGTTTTGTAACAAAAAAAGAAGCTAGGTCTTTTCTTAAAGAAATAAAAAAAACTTATGAAAACTCTCTTTGGATTTTAAAAAAATAAAGAATCCATTTTTTTTAAAAAATTTTCAATAACTTTTTTTAATAGTTGCGGTCATCTAACAGAAGCAAGAGCGAAATAGTGGGTCATGTTAATTTGGTTAAATAGTATATTAATTTAGTTGAAGTAGAAAAGAAAGTTTTTCTCTGTTGAGAATAGAACTTTAATAAAATTTTATTTTAAATAAAATCTTCTTTTTTCATATTCAGCCAGTTTAGGGCTGAGTTATGTAATAAGTTTTCTTTCGTTTTAAGATCCAATTCAAATTCTCTTATTAATTTCCCAGGTTGTAATTCTCCTAGAGGAAAAGGATAATCAGATCCCAGAGCAACTTTATCCGAACCAATTAAATCTATTAAATAATTTAAGTTAGCTTCGTCATGAACCAAAGAATCTAACCAAAATTTACCAAGGTAATCTTTAGGTGCAACATTGTTATCAATGGCACATAAATCGGGTCTTACATCAAATCCATGTTGAATTCTAGAAATAGTAGCAGGAAAAGAACCTCCTCCGTGAGCAAAAGCAACACGCAAGTTGGGTAACCTTTCGAATATGCCACCAAAAATCATAGAGCATATTGCCAAAGAGGTTTCAGCTGGCATACCAACTAACCAAGGCAACCAATACTTTTCCATCTTAGATTTCGACATCATATCCCAAGGATGAACAAATACTGCCATGTCAAGTTCTTCACAAGCTTGAAATATTGGAAATAAATTGGCATCATTCAGATTCCAATCATTTACATGAGATCCAATTTGAATCCCTTTTAATCCTATTTTTTTACACCTTTCCAATTCCATGATTGCCATGGCAGGATCTTGCATAGGGATTGTTCCTAATCCCACAAATCGTTTTGGATATTTTTCAACTATTTCAGCAATGTGGTCGTTCAAAAACATAGCTACATCCAAGCAATCTTTAGGTTTAGCCCAATAAGAAAACATCACAGGGACTGTAGATAAAACTTGCACATTTATGTGTTGTGCATCACACTCAGTTATTCGAGTCTCTGGACTCCAGCAATTGTCTTCAATCTCTCTAAAAAACTTATCGTCCATCATCATTCTTGCACAGCAAGGTTTGTGATGATCTAGGTGAATAAATCCTCCGTACCCAAATTTTTGTTTAAAATTTGGAATGTCTTTTGGCAAGATATGCGTATGAATATCAATGCTTAATATGTCCTCGGCTTTTGTCATAGCTTATAAAAATCTTTCGTCAATATCCATAACTGAATTACACTTAGAACAAGTTCTTTTTTCTTCAGAGTTATAAAATTCTTTGAACCTCGATTGAAAATCTGTTTCAATATTTTCTTGAGAAAAATACGTTTCGTGTAATTTATTGTTGCAGTTGTCACAAAACCAAAGTAACCCATCTTTCATGTTGGTCCCTTTTCTCACTCTTTCTATTACAAGTCCTATAGAATTAGCAGAACGAACAGGATTATGAGGAATGTTTGCAGGCAACAAGAACATATCTCCTTGTTTAATTGGCACTTCAATTTTTTCGCCCTCTACTTGTACGGTTACTAAAATATCCCCTTCCAATTGGTAAAATAATTCTTCAGTTTCGTTAAAATGATAATCTTTTCTAGCGTTAGGTCCACCCACAATCATTACAATAAAATCGCCAGCTTCTATATATAAATTTTTATTTCCAACAGGTGGTTTTAATAAATCTCTGTTTTCATCAATCCATTTTTGTAGATTAAAAGGAGCTGCAATTTTCATAATAATTGGTTTAGTTTTCTGAATTTTTAAATGTAAGAAAAATAGAGGGGATTTGCTAACAGAATTATTTTGGTTTTTTAAAATTTCTCACTGTATCTGGTTTTCGTTTAAAAACTAGAGCATAAGTTATTTTGGCGTTTCCAGACGCTATTTTAGTCAATTTAAAAAATAAGTAATTACCGTTTTAGAAATTGAATTATTTTTATTATTCATTTGAAACGAATAGCGAAGGAAATTAACCGTTACAAGCAAGTGATAGATAGTTTTTTTTATTACTGTTAACAATATTAAAACTCGTTTTACAAGAAAAAAACAAACCTCCTTCATAATTAATTTTTTACCTTTGATATTCAAAATTTAATTTAATTAATTATGATTTTTATAGAAAATGAAGGGCACACTGACCCAAGATTAAATTTGGCTTTGGAAGAATATGCACTTCGTAATTTCACCTCTCAATCTGATTATTTATTGTTTTACATTAACGAGCCTTCCATAATTATAGGGAGAAGTCAAAATACAATCGAAGAGATAAATCAGGATTATGTTGAAAAAAATAACATCCAAGTGGTACGAAGAATCTCTGGTGGTGGTGCAGTTTATCATGATTTTGGAAATCTTAACTTCAGCTTCATCACAAATTATGATATTAAACGGTTAAATAATTTTAAAAAATTTACAGAGCCAGTTATCAGTGCACTTTCAAAAATAGGAGTGGAAGCTGAGCTAAAAGGAAGAAATGATATTCTTGTAAAGGATAAAAAAATATCTGGAACTGCTCAATTTTCAACTGGGAAACGAATGATAAGCCATGGAACTTTATTATTTGATACTGATCTAGGAGAAGTTGCAAATGCGCTTCAGGTGAAAATGAGTAAGATTATATCTAAAGGGCATAAATCTGTAAGGAGTCGTGTTGCCAATATTAGTGAATATATTAATAAGCCCTTAAAAATAGAAGATTTTAGAGAGCTATTGTTGAGTGGTTTGTATGAGGAAAGAGAGTCGTTTGAGACTTATCATTTAACACAAGAAGAATGGAAAGCTGTTCATGCTCTGAAAGAAGAAAAGTATGATTCTTGGGACTGGAATTATGGTCGTTCTCCAAAATTTAATGTTCAGTATGTTAAACGTTTTCCTGTTGGAGAAATTGATGTGAGAATATTTGTGGAGAAAGGATACCTCACTGAACTTAAGATTTTCGGAGACTTCTTTGGTAAAGAACCGTTAGAAGATCTCGAAAATATTTTGATTGGTGTAAAGTATAACAAAGAGGAAATTTCAAAAAAACTTAACGGTGTTAAAATAGAGGAATATTTTGGTAACATCCTTAAATCAGAATTTATTGATCTATTATATAGTGCTGATTAAAAAATGTATAAATGAATTTAAAGTTTCGCCCTTCCTTTTTTAATTTAGGTATGTAATATGAAAACCGTATTGATTATTTCTATCTAAACTAGATAGGTTTCCTTTGGTTTGTAATACACAAAAAAGACATCTAATTTTTTTGTTTAAAAATAATAGTTCTTTGTGTACTCTTCTTATATCTGTCTCTAGGAATAATCTCTCTTTTCTTACTTGGGCGATAGCTCGTAATAGTTGGATTTAGAACGTATTCGACTTGGTGCTCAATCATTTTTTCAAAAGGTATAAGAAAATCCTTCGTCTCGCATTTTTCTAAATCTCCTTCTTTAAGTAAGTTTAGCACAGTATAGACAGACTCAATAGTGCTAAGACAAAGAGGTTGTGGCTGTTGTTTGATAATAAATTTTGATTTTATTTCATTATCAAAACTCACTCTTTTTAGTTGTTGCAAGTTTGTACTTAGTTTAAGCATTTTACGGGCACAGGGCCATGTGCCATCCAGAATAAATAGGTGAGGATTTTCACCCATAAAAGAGATTATTTCAGAACTTTTTCTTGTCGATAAATTGAAATTATTTTTCCCTGGATAAAGTAAAAATGAAGAACTATTTTCTTTAGTCAGTATTTCATTTACACGCTTATTGTTCGTAAAATCGACACCCACTATAATTTCTGAATTTTCAAGTTGAAGCTGAGTCATTCTTCCTGTTCCGTTTCTTTCTTTTTTGTACTCCTTTGGGTGCATAAGAATAATAAAACGTGTCTTAGTCTGGAAAGAATTTATGTGTTTACAAATACATGTACTTGAGGGTCTCATGCAGGTGTAACATTTTATTCTTGATTTTAGTGTTTCTCGGAGCTCTGACTCATCCATTGTCTTAGAATTGTATATAACGTTATTTTTGTTAGCAGTAGAGGATTTAACACCACTAATTTTTCAAGTAGCAAGATACTTAATTAAACAAAAGAACGGCTTAAGATTACTCCTAAACCGCTATTAATTATACGGATTGTTAATTGCCGTTTTATTTCTCTATTTGATTATTTATTATAGAAAAGAATTCATCATCTGTCATCTTTTTTTATTTCTATTCTCGTTTCTTTTAGTCTATGAATTACTCCATTCTCTATAGAGGATAACTCTAAATCCGTCTCAAATATCCCTGCAAATCTATAAAGTCTAAACCCAAGATTATCTACACTTCTTGGAAACGTTATACGCTTTACTAAATTAGAAGTCACTCCTTTAAACCAAGCATCATATTTCTCTGGATTTTTACACTTCTCTGTTATTACTGTTCCGTCTTTACTGATTCGATTATCCCAATCTTCGTTTTCGTAAAATTTAGGAAACCATAAATTATGGTTTGGATAAATTTTACTTTTAAACCAAGCTTGCTGAACGGCTTTATAATTTTGTCCTAAGCAATTACAAGCGTCAACTATTTTTCTGAAAGCTGGATTTTCTTGAACGTCTAAATATCCTTTTTCACGGTAATGATTTGGATTAAATTCTTTATCTAAATTCCATGATTCCCATTGTCCGCTTTTTTCCAAGCTTTTAATTTTAGCTCTTATTTTTTTAACCAAATCTGCTATTTGGTTATTAATCGAATTTAAATCTTCGGTTATTTTAATTCGGCTTATATGATGTTCTGTTGCTTGTATTATATCCGTTTCTCTATCAATATCTGAATCGATTTGCTTCTTATGAAAGGGTTCGTCAATTTCGATATGTAATTGTATTTGAGGTAAGTACATGTCTGTCAAAGCATGACCTTCAGGGCGATTCACATATTGTTGAGTTATAAATTTGATATCTGTTCGATTTAATAAATGGTATATTCGAGTTACGACATAATTTTCGTAATTCTTTTTATTTGTCTTTGCTATCTGGCGGATTATGTAATCTCTTTTTGTCATTTATTTTAATGCAAGTTAATTTTAGTGTATGAAAATTAGGAGATTTGGAAGCACTAAACTTTTGGTTAAGCATAAAGTTTGATATGAGCCAAAAGCCTTGATTTTATTAATGTTCGCTTATTTTTATATTTTTGTGTTTATAGTATAATTCGTCACACTTTTTACCGTAGTTAAAATAGGTTTCATCTGAGAAGCCTTCTATATTAATAATTTTAAATTTCATCTTTGTCTTTATAGTTGGAATTTTAGCTAATTTCCCTTCTTCATTATTTGCTAAATGGTCGAAATAGTTCCAATTTCCAATATAATCTTCAGTCAATAAATTTACACTTGATTCTCCACTTCCTTCATTTGAAGCATTTCCAAACTCATATCTAGTCATTCCAATTAATTGTATTTTTTTTGATTTGGAATTATATCTAAATTGATTTTTATAACCAGCTCGCATCCAATTATTTTCAAAATAAAATCCATTTTTCGCATCTGATATTCCAGATTGTAAGTTTAATATCTCTATTGGCTTGCTTTCTGTTTTTTCGAAGTTTTTGCTAGATAAAAGGCATACAATTACTGATTTTTCATTATCAATATAAACGGTATCAATAATACCATCAAAGTCAATATCTTTTTCGAGTTTATTCTGTGCCAGAACGGAAAAATTTATTAAAAATATAGTTGTCAAAAAAATAATTTGTTTCATTTATATTCTGCTTTAATTATTGCTAATAATGGAATATAGTTAACTATATATCCACTATGTGTTTCGTAAATATAATAATTATTTATTGATAACTAGTGTGTTGAGTTTTTTTGGCGTATACTATATATCTGCCCCCAGTTCACTTCCTTCTCTAATTGCTCTTTGGGCATCAATTTTTTTGGCGTTTTTTCCTCCACCAATTAAGTGTGGAGTTTTACCTAATTTAATTAACTCTTCGTGTAGTAAATTTACGCTTACTTGTCCTGCACACACTACAATTGTATCGGCTTCTATAAGTTGTTTCTTCTCATTAATAGTAATGTGAATTCCTTTCTCATCTATCTTATCATAAGAAACTCCATTGAGCATAGTTACCTTTTTCATTTTTAGAGATTGTCTGTGAATCCAACCCGTAGTTTTTCCTAGGTCTTTTCCTATTTTGCTGTCGCTTCTTTGTAGCATAGTAATTTCTCTAGGCGAGGGGTGAGGGTTTGGTTTTAGCAGTCCACCTCTTACCGAGTTGGTTCCGTCTATTCCCCATTCTTTCAAAAATAAATTGGTATCCAAAGAGGGAGATTCTCCTTCGTGCGATAAAAATTCTGCTACGTCAAATCCAATTCCTCCAGCACCAATAATCGCTACTTTTTTACCCACAGGTTTACCAAGCTTCAAAACATCCTCATAATCCAATACATTTTCGTTATCAATTCCTTTTAGTTTTATTTGTCTTGGTTTTATTCCGGTAGCAATAATTACTTCGTCAAATTGTTTCAGTTCGGTTGCAGTAGCTTTGGTATTTAGTTTCAATTCTACTCCATGAATTTTAATTTCGTTTGCGAAATACCTCAAAGTCTCATAAAACTCTTCTTTTCCAGGGATTAGTTTGGCAATGTTAAACTGTCCTCCAATTTCAGTATGCGTTTCAAACAAAGTTACTTTGTGTCCACGTTTTGCGGTTACAGTTGCTGCGGCTAATCCTGCTGGTCCTGCTCCAATTACTGCTATCGTTTTGGGAGCAGGAGTAGGCGTGTAATTCAAGATAGTTTCGTGGCAAGCTCTTGGATTCACCAAACAACTAGCAGTTTTTTGTTTAAAAACATGATCCAAGCACGCTTGGTTACAACCAATGCATGTATTTATTTCTTCTTCTCTTCCTTCAATTGCTTTTTTTATTATTTCTGGATCTGCCAAAAAAGGACGAGCCATAGAAACCATGTGAGCGTGACCTTTTGCCAAAATTTCTTCGGCTTTTTCGGGAGAATTTATTCTGTTAGTAGTAATTAATGGGATTTTAATTTCTTTCATCATTTTCTCAGTCACCCAAGAAAACCCTCCTCTAGGAACCATAGTTGCAATAGTGGGAACACGAGCTTCGTGCCATCCAATTCCAGTATTGATAATTGTAGCTCCTGCTTTTTCTATTTCTTTGGCAAAGTGAACTGTTTCTTCCCAAGTGTTTCCTTCCTCTACCAAATCCAGCATAGAAAGTCTGAAAATGAGTATAAAATTCTCCCCAACAGCCTCTCTCGTTCTTCTTATAATATCTAACGGAAACTGAATTCTATTTTCAAATTCTCCTCCCCATTTATCTGTTCTTTTATTCGTTTTTGCTGAGACAAATTCATTTATCAAATACCCTTCAGAGCCCATAATCTCAACTCCATCATACTTTGCATGTTGAGCGAGTTTTGCAGCTCTTACAAAATGTCGGATTGTTCTATTTACTCCCATTTTGGACAAAGCCCAAGGTTTGAAAGGGCTAATTGGCGATTTTATTGCACTGGGTGCAACTGCAAAGGGATGATAGCCATAACGACCAGAATGAAGTATTTGCATGCAAATTTTCCCGTCATTTTCGTGAACAGATTTCGTTATTTTTTTGTGTCGGTTGGCTTCTCTTTTGTTGGTTATTTTACTGGTAAATGGAGCCGTCCAACCTTGTCGGTTAGGAGCAATTCCTCCAGTTACTATAAGACCAACTTGTCCTTTTGCACGTTCTGCAAAATAAGCTGCCATTCGGTCATATCCATTTTTTTCTTCTTCCAGTCCTGTGTGCATACTCCCCATTATCACTCGGTTTTTGAGTGTTGTAAAACCTAAATTTAAAGGTTGAAGTAAATGAGGGTATTTAGATGATGACATAGTTTAGTATCTTTGTGCGATTGAAACACTAATTTACATTAATTCTTACTTTTTATGAAAAAAGACTTCAAAGTATTTATCTTTTTTATTCTCTTGGTAATCGTATACGGTTTAATGCATTATTTTGATGGAGTGGGGAAGTTTGTTTTTTCTGCTATGTATTCTAATTTCGTATTAGGAATTATTTCTTTGGGCTATTTCTTCTATAAAAAAGTGACTAAGTATTCTTTTCTATTAATCAGTTTAGGGTTTAGTTTTTTCTATATTTTTGCAGGTATGAAAGGGTTTACTTTAGTCAATAAATCCAATTTTATTTTAGTTAAAAACATCTCATTAATTGTATTCGCTTTGTTCCTTTTAAATGATATTGCTTTTAATAGATTAAAGAAAAAAAAGTGGCTTGTGTTTCCTTTGGCTATACTTATTATAGGGTATTTTACAATGAGAATTTTGGATGTAGAAATTGCATTTACCAATCAATTCACTTTTTATAAAAACACAGTTGGGTTTGGAATTATAGCTTTTATTTTGAGTCTAGATGGCGCAAAACAATCTGTGCCAGTAATTACTAAAAGAGTGATGATGGTGATAGCCCTTTCATTCTTTATAGAGATTTTGGGGTATTGGATTAGTTAATTCGATTTATAGCCAGACTAATCCTTTCGACTATTGTTCAAAATTAACTTAGGAGAAGGCTTTTCATTAGTTGGACTTCGATACAATCCCGATAAATCGTGATCACTCAGTCCGCAAATTTGTAGAAATCCGAACTCTGAGTGATTCGTCAAGGGTGAATTTTATCGAAGGGTAACTTAACGGAAAGACTGAATTAGCTCTTTCTTCTTAGAGATGTTAGGGTTAATATATTGATTTAGTTTCGGTCTCATTTTAAGGAGCGAATTTAAAGCAGTATTTTTCGTGAATGAAGGAAGAAGTTCCGGAGTTTATGAAGGCAATCACTGACTGAATCGAAAAACACAAGTTAAAATTGTGGATTAGAATTATGCCTAGATTTTTTTGGTTCTTTTTTTCATCAATGGAAAAAATGAACAAAGTGTAATCTTTAAGTTGATTTTTATCTGTTTAGTTAATCTTTGTATAAAAGATAAGTATTCATCTTATAAGAGAAATTAGCATTACTCAGGTACTTCATAAAAAGAAAAATTAATGTTGCCATAATTTCTCGTTTCTTTATAGAATTCATGTTCTGGAGCTGGCACCTTTTTTTGATGTTCTAAAATAAGTGTTCCTCCAGGCAACATTAAATCATTTTCGAATATAATATCTGGCACTTCCATTCCTTTTTCTAAAATATAAGGAGGATCTGCAAATATCATATTAAATTGTCTTGTACAAGTTTTTAGGTACTTAAAAACATCCAATTGTATCGTGTGAATATTATCTGTAGCTTCCAATTCTCCTACCATTTTATTGATAAACTGAATGTGCTTTTTATCTTTTTCTACCAACGTAATGTCTTCGGCTCCTCTAGAGAAAAACTCAAGAGAGATACTTCCAATTCCCGAAAATAAATCCAAGACGATTAAATCTTCGAAGTCGTGACTGTTGTAAATGATATTGAAAAGTGCTTCTTTGGCAAAATCTGTTGTAGGTCTTGCTGTAATATGTTTTGGGGCTTTAAATCTTTTCGATTTGAATTTTCCTCCTATTATACGCATTGAATCTGTTTGTGAAGTGTAAAAAATCTGTGAGTAGAAATAGCATTTAGCTGGCTTGTTTCTATTTCATTAAAGTTAAGATTTTCTTTTGGTATAAACTGACTCCAAAACAAGTATTTTTCATCTTTGGGTCCAATCATTCCCGATAGACCTATTTTGATTTTCTGGATATCAAGTTTCAACTTTTCGGCAACCAAACTCAAGTAATACAGAGTTTCATCTGTATTTTCTGCAATAAACCGATTGAAGAAAATGAGTTTTTTGTTTTCAATTGCGGTTATTTCAAATTCTTTTTCTGTACTGAAATTAACATGAAAACCATCCGAAAGACAATCTATCATTACAGAACCAATATGCAGGTACTTAATGTTTGGGAACAATCCCGAAAGGAATTCTTTACTCGTTTTATCAATCCCGTAACAGTTAGTAATTTCTTGTTTTACGAGTTTATCGTGATTTATTTCAAAAGATTCTAAGGAAGTTTGGTTAAACTCCAAATAGGTTAAACTTTTGTTTTCTTGAAAAATAGAATTAGGGACTAGAGTAAAAGCACTGTTTTGGAATACACAACTTACCGTGTCTAGAGCTGATTTTTGAACAATCTCACTTTCATTAAAAGCAGTACTCAAGTCCTTTTTGTCTAAAGGAATAGTTTCAATTGCTACTCCTTTTTTGTTGGATTTATCAATCAATAAAAAGTGGATAAACTGTGCGTTTATTTCAATAGAAAGATGAAAATTACCGTAATTTTTCACTTCATTCTCTGTCATGTGATAAAAAACTACCATGAACAATCAGGTGTTGTTGGTTAATACTTTTTTTGGTAAACAAAAGTATTATTTCCAGTTTGTTTTAATTTGCTTTTCCTTCAAGTCACCAATTTGTAAGGTGTCTTTTACATCATAATCCAATTGAGGACCATAAGGAGGAATTGCTTGAATAAGCACAGTGTTTAAAGAGTCAACAATTGCAGTTTTGAAACTGAATTTTTTTCCTTTGTTGTCAATTGTTCTTTGAGTTGCTAATTGATCTACATCAAACTCGTAATCTCTGTTGTCATTCTCTTTGGTGTCTTTTCCAAAAATATCGTTGGCTACAGGAAGCTTCTTGTATTCACGAATAATAAGGCCAAGAGTTAATGCATCTTTTTCTGTCCATATTACTGGGTATCTATGATTCAATGCTCTAGCTTGTTCAACTGTCATTTTTTGAGAAGGAACATCACCAATTGCTTTGGTTAATACTCTGATAGAATCAAATTTTGCGAATTTCACTAAATCTTCAAATGAAGTGGCTAGTTTTTTATACTTTCTATCGTGTGCTTCTTGTAATTTTTTAATGTCAGAAAGTCCTTGTTTTGCTAAATTTTCTGAATCTTCCCATTCTTGTTCGTAAATGATCCTATCTTTTACTGATTTAATGTTTAATTGAATAAAAACAACAGATGCTAATAAGAAAACAACAGATGCGATAACAGTAGCAGTTTTAGAGGTTTTTGCAGTCATTATAAAATAAAGCGATACAAACCCTAAGATAAAAAGAACAATTGCTCCTATCAGGAATGTATTGCTTTGAGATAAATTCGTGGTAGAATTAGTTCCTATACCCATTATCATAAAGGTGAAGCCAGCCAAAATAAGTAAAATTGAGAAAAGGTATTTTCTTATAAAAAGCCAGTATTTATCGTAATTATCCATAGGGTTCTATATTATTTGTGTTTGTAACCGTAACAAAATTAAAAATTTTTTTCATTGAACAAATTAAATTTAAACATATTCTCCTTTATTAGCCTAATATTTAATATTTAAATTATTTTGAGGTAATTTAGGAGTGTAAACGGAAGAGAAATTAATGCAAATAGAAAAATTTAGAGAATTAATCCAAGAAAACTTCGAATTTCCCTTTACAGAGGATCAAGAAAATTTAATTGAAGTACTGCATAAATTTTTAACTTCCTCTTTTCCAAAGAAAATTGGGGTAATGAGTGGATATGCCGGAACAGGGAAAACTTCTTTGGTTTCTGCATTGACTCAAATTTTAGGAAAATTAAATTACAGCACCATGCTTTTGGCTCCTACAGGAAGAGCTGCAAAAGTAATTTCTTCTTATTCTAAAAGAAGGGCATTTACAATTCATAAAATTATTTACACCTACAAACATGTGGGTGGTAAAAGCGTTTTTGTATTGAAAAATAACACGGCAAAAAACACTTTATTTGTTGTGGATGAAGCTTCTATGATAAGCGATAATTCTTACATGGATAAAAAATCACTGTTAGATGACTTGATGGAATATGTATATTCTGGAAAAAATTGCAGTGTTTTATTTGTAGGGGATACGGCTCAGCTTCCGCCAGTAGGAGAAGAATTGAGTAGAGCTTTGGATTCTGAATTTTTAGTATCTACTTTCTATGCCGAAGTATTTCAGTATAAATTAACCCAAGTAGTAAGGCAAAAAGAAGAATCGGGAATTTTGTTTAATGCGACACAAATTAGAGACAAAATTGAGCAGGAAGAATTTCTACCTTTCCTTTCTAATCGTAAATTTAGTGACGTGATAAGAGTGAATGGGAATGATTTGCAAGACGAGCTAGAAGGTTCTTACAGTAATTTCGGAGTGGAAAACTGCATTGTGCTTTGTCGTTCCAATAAAAGAGCAAACTTATTTAATCAGCACATCAGAGCTCGGATACTTTACAAAGAAGAGGAAATAGATGCAGGTGATTTGATGATGGTGGTAAAAAATAATTACCATTGGTTGTCCGATAAATCTAAAGCGGGTTTTATTGCCAATGGAGATATCGTAGAAATATTAAGAGTTAGAAAAACAGAAGAATTGTATGGATTTAAATTTGCTACTGCCGAAGTGCGCTTAATTGATTATCCAGAAGAACAGCCGTTTGAAGTCAAACTAATGTTGGATGCAATTATGGTAGAAACGACTAGTATTCCTCGAGCGCAACTCAAGAATTTGTATCACGAAATAGAAAAAGAATATTTTGATGAATACCCAGGGCGAAGAGATAGAATGGAAAAAGTACTGAAAAATCCTTACTTTAATGCACTTCAAGTGAAGTTTTCCTATGCTGTAACTTGCCATAAATCACAGGGTGGACAATGGGATACCGTATTTATAGATCAAGGATATTTGACTAAGGAAATGGTAAACGTAGAATATTTAAGATGGATGTACACCGCATTTACAAGGGCGCAAACCAAATTATATTTAGCTAATTTTCACAAGATGTTGTTTGAGGGAACAGAGGAAGAAGATTAGATTTTTGATTGTCAGTTCGAGTGTTTTCAATAGATAAAATTTCTTGAAAGTATTTATTAATCGATTTTTATTCAATTATTTTTAACGGTTTGTATATGGTTTGTTGCGTTTTTTAAGCATCTAATTTAGTAAACACAAAACCAATATAGAAATTCTGCGAGGGTTTTCTAAGTTAGGCTAAAACCGTAAATTAATTTTACACGGTGTTAGTAGTAGTGTTTATTTTACTTAAAGTAAAGTTTATTTGTCATTTAGAGTTATTTGTTTTACATTTGAGAAAACTTTAATATTTTTAACTATGAAATTGAATTATCTGTTTCCTAACAAGTACAAAAAAATTGGTTGGTTAATATTCATTCCATCCGCAATCATTGGTTTGGCGACTCTTATTTTTGAGTTCGAACCTAACTCTTTAGATTTTAATGTCCCTGCTATTTTTATTGACAAGCTTTTTGGTGATAAGCATTTCATCGGAATAGTTAACAACAATATTTTAAATGAAATTTTGGGTGTTCTTATTATATTGAGTTCATTATTAGTTGCTTTTTCTAAAGAGGAGTCAGAAGATGAATATATTTCCAAAATTAGGTTGGAGTCTTTGGTTTGGGCTGTTTATTTAAACTATGCTATTCTTTTAATATCATTTCTATTCATATTCAATATGTCTTTTTTATGGGTTATGATATTTAATATGTTTACAATTTTACTGTTTTTCATTATTCGATTTAATTGGCAAATTTCTAAACTTAAAAAAGGCAATCATTATGAAGAATAGCATTAAAGTTGAGAGAGCAAAAAAAAATATTACCCAAGCTGATTTAGCTAAACTAGCAAAAGTAAGTAGACAAACAATTAATGCTATGGAATTGGGGAAATATGTTCCATCAACAGTTTTGTCTTTGAGGTTAGCTCAAATTTTTGAAGTCGAAGTAAGTCAGATTTTCACTTTAGAAGAATCCGATTGGGATTAGGACATATTAGCCAACGTTAATTATATAGGGCGTAGGGGAGAAGGTTAACAGTTAGTTTTAGAAATCTCTTAATCAGATGTAAACATTTTGTATTGACTATTTTAAGTATTAATAGCCAAATTTTATATTTGGTGGTCTTTAATTAATCTCTACACTTTCTAAAAAAGAAAATTTACCTATGAGCTATATACAGTGTTAGCTACTGTTTTCTAAACATAGATTTTTTTATAAAATATTTACCTACCTCAAATACTCCGTTACATTCTTCTCAATTCTATTTATTAAATTGCTATTATCAGCTTTCACAAAAGTTTCTCCAGTAATTTTTTCGTACAATTCCGTGTATCTTTCTGTGATAGTATTCACAAATGAATCTGGAATTGGAGGAATTTCTTGTCCTTCCAGTCCTTGAAAACCATTTTCTATTAGCCATTCTCTAACAAATTCCTTAGAAAGTTGCTTTTGCTGTTCGTCTTTGTCTTGTCTTTCTTGATAACCATCCGCATAGAAAAAACGAGAAGAATCGGGAGTGTGAATTTCGTCAATCAAATAAATGACTCCGTCTCTTTTTCCAAATTCATATTTGGTATCTACTAAAATTAATTCTTGCTTAGCAGCAATTTCAGTTCCTCTTTGAAATAAATCTCTCGTGTACTTTTCTAATTGTTCGTAATCTTCTTTGCTTACAATCCCTTGATAGACAATATTTTCTCTTGAAATGTCTTCGTCATGGTCGCCATCTTCTGCTTTGGTAGCAGGTGTAATTAGTGGAACAGGAAACTTATCGTTTTGTTTCATTCCATCAGACATTTGTACTCCACAAATCATTCTTTTTCCAGCTTTGTATTCACGCCAAGCGTGCCCAGCCAAATAACCTCTAATCACCATTTCTACCATGAATGGCTCACAGAATTTTCCTACAGCCACATTTGGATCTGGATTTGCCTCAAGCCAATTTGGAACTAAATCGCTCGTTTCATTTAAAAACTTGGTAGCAATTGCGGTTAAGATTTGTCCTTTGTAGGGGATTCCTTTTGGAAGAACAGCATCGAATGCCGAAATTCTATCCGAAGCAATTAAAACTATTTTTTCGTCATTGATGTTGTAAACATCTCTTACTTTCCCTTTGTAAATAGCTGTTTGGCCAGGAAAATTATAATTAGTAGCAGTAAGTGTTTGTTCCATAAGATTCTTAAAATGAGGTAAAGCAAAAAGCATCTAGATAATTAAATCTAGATGCTTCAAAATTAGTTATTTTTTATTTTTTTTAACCCAATTAAAATAGGTAAGATATTAATAAAAGGAAATTGTTTTAAACAGACATTTTCCATTTAAGTAATGAATCGTAGTTTTCTTTAGTAATAAATTCTTTTTCTAGAGCTGTTTCAATTAAAACATCAAAATTACAAAGAGAATAGAA
>Ga0115006_10000125_pt1 | contig 36603 bp, 26 predicted proteins | sample ArcOceMetagenome_3_FD_88943 | JGI IMG/M metagenome (GOLD analysis project Ga0115006, IMG submission 88943) | Marine eukaryotic phytoplankton communities from Arctic Ocean - Arctic Ocean- Svalbard ARC20M Metagenome | ecosystem: Environmental > Aquatic > Marine > Oceanic | place: Arctic Ocean...
ATATTCTAAAAAATATGAATAGTGATAATGATGATGATCGTTTGGAAACAATGAGTAACGCTACTCAATCCGATATGTCGGAATTAACTGACACAAACAGTATCAAGCAGCTACTTACAACAAAAAAGAGAGGTAGGAAACCGAAAACCACAACCATGAATATATAATTGGAACGCGTATTCAATGACAAAGATTTTTAATGAATAGTCAACACATGTTTTTATATCAACGATTAAACTATTCGACACATCATATTAAAAACACTCTCTGCGCAAATCGTAATAAGTCATCAATCGTATCCGTCATTCTTTTTTTTAATCAGCAACTAAATCAACACATAAATCAACAAATCCAACACTATTCTGATATATAAAATGGTCGATTCCATCTTGTATCGCAGTCTTGAACGTTTTAAATTTTATGATGTTTGCTTGTGCTTGAGGATCTTTTCTTAGGTTTTCCCAGAATTCTTCAGCGGTTTCTTTTTCAAGTTTCGTCATGCGGTGAAACCGACCTCCGCGTTTAGAAAAAAATTAAAGTAATTTACAAATGAATGGTTAGATGTGTATTTCTGTTATGATTCATATTCTTTTATGCAGAACAGCTTGTGCATTCTGTTTCCTCGGTAACGTTCGATTTTGATTTTTTAGGATCGATTGTAAATTGCTGTGTGTTCGCTTTCGGTTTTGTGCGTAAATAGTACATACCAGTTTTCAATCCCGAAGACCAAATATAGAAGTGCATGGTGTTCAGTTTGTTGAAGCTGGGTTCATCCACGAACAAATTCATACTCTGTGATTGGCAAATGAATGCTCCCCGATCGCGTGCTTGATCGATGTAAGCTTTTTGTTTGATTTCCCAAGACGTTTTGTACAACGCCTTAAGTTCGTCCGGAATAGTGTCGATGGTTTGGACGGAACCTTCTCGAATGATGATTTCGTTTTTGAGATCATTGTTCCATAGCTGCAATTCGACCAAATCTTTAATCAAGTATTTATTGACTACAATAAATTCGCCAGCTAGTGTTTTGCGTTTGTAGATGTTAGATGTGACGACTTCGAAACTTTCGGTGAAACCCATAATCTGGGAGGTCGATGCTGTAGGCATGGGTGCGAGTAGCAAGCTGTTTCGAGTACCATATTTAACAACTTTTTGTCGAAGACTGTCCCAGTCGTACATACTGGGTGTAATGCCCCACAAATCGAATTGGAATTTCCCCTGAGATAACGGTGATCCATCAAATGAACTGTATGCTCCAATGAACTTTTGAAGATCCTTTTCGTATTCATTGAGGGTAACATGGTACTCCCCGTTTTCACCGGTATGAAGTAAAGTTTCTTCTCGTTTTTTAGCAATTTCCATTGACATTTCCATCGAATAATAGTAAATTGTTTCGAAAATCTTTTTATTCAACAACGCTGCTTCGTTGCTTTCGTAGGGTAACTTGAGAATCATGTACGTGTCGCATAGACCTTGAATGCCAATACCGATCGGTCGATGCTTCAAATTACTACGTCTGGCTTTTTCGAGAGGATAGAAGTTCTTGTCAATAATTTTGTTGAGATTTTTGGTTAAGATTTTCGCATGGTGTCCGAGCTTTTCGAAATCGAATTCACCTTTTTCATTGATGTAGTTCGGCAAACAAAGACTCGCGAGATTGCACACCGCGACTTCGTCTGGTGATGTGTATTCAACAATTTCGGTACAAAGATTGCTGCTTTTGATGATACCTAAATTCTTTTGATTCGATTTGCGATTCACAGCATCTTTGTACATCATGTATGGAGTACCCGTTTCAATTTGCGACTCAAGAATCTTGATCCACAAATCTTGCGCATTGATCTGCTTTTTGTACATTCCTTTCTTTTCATACTCTTCGTATAGTGTTTTGAAGTCGTCGCCATACACGTCGGCAAGGTTTTTGCATTGATCGGGACACATCAAGGACCATTTCTCGTTCGCCTTGATTCGTTCCATGAACAGATCCGGAATCCAAAGACCGTAGAATAAATCACGGGCGCGTTCTTCTTCATTTCCGTGATTCTTCTTCAAATCTAGAAACTGCTCCACGTCACAATGCCACGGTTCCAGATAAATTGCGATACTTCCATTCCGTTTTCCCGATTGATTGACATATCTCGCAGTAGAGTTAAACACCCGCAACATAGGTATGATTCCGTCCGAGTTACCATTCGTTCCACGAATCACACTATTCTTTCCACGAATGTTATGGATATGAATGCCAATTCCACCAGCATATTTTGAAATCGAGGCACACTCTGATAGAGAGTCGTAAATTCCTTGGATAGAGTCGTCATTCATGTGAAGTAGAAAACAACTACTACCTTGCTCACGCATTGTCCCAAAATTGAAGAGGGTTGGAGTAGCGTGCAGAAACATTTTTTGGGACATTGCGTCATAGGTTTCTAGCGCATCCTTGATATCATTTCCATGAATACCTAGAGCGACGCGCATGAACATGTGCTGTGGTCGCTCAATAATGATATCATTTACGCGCAGTAAATATGCTCGCTCAAGGGTCTTGAAACCAAAATAATCGAACAGATAGTCGCGGTGATAATTAATATGCGAATTTAGCTTATCTTTATGGGTTTTGACAATGCTATACAATTCGTCGTTAATCACTTGAACCTCTGCGTTATATAAAGTTTCAATGGTTTCGCTGAACGAAGGAGATGTTTTTTTATGATGATTAGATATCGTCACACGAGACGCGAGTTTGTCATATTCAAGATTCTCTGCAACCATTGAACTACACAGATACGATGTGAGCTCGTCCAGTTCAGTTGTACTTACTCCATCATAAATTCGGGTACAGACCTTTTGAGCCACTTCGAACGCACTAATCGTTTCACAATCCTCTGATAGCAGTTGAATTCGTTTCAATACCTTATCGAAGGACACCGTCTCGTATGTTCCGTTGCGCTTTTTAACACGCATTTTCAATTATCCTATATATGATAATTATAAAACCATTTAAGTCAATTTTTTTTTCACGTCGAACCAGATTGTCGTGTAAGGAAACGAATGTTCTCGACATGTAAAGGCATTATAAATCCATTTTAATTTGTGTGATTGTATTTGCATAATCGTCGATACTCAATTTCTGGGGGAATAAAACACTAAAAACTTCTTCATAGATATTGTCTAGTTCTCCTTTCAATATATCTTCGTGGGTTAATAATACCTCCTCATCACTTAATATTAATTTATTATTCATGAAGTATCTTTGAAAATCAACGATGTCAATTGTTAATAACTTGTGTAAAATATACGATGAAAGATTATCGTCAATCTCTATTTTATGTTTGGCTAAAAAGTCTTTTAAAATAAAGCATTTTTCTTTCATTGTGAAATGAGCCATATCGTGGATCAATATTTTATAGGCAGAGAATAATGTTTTATTCTTTTCAATTCGCTTCGTAAGGTTGTATATGATTGTATCTTCGTTCGTGTTATGATTATCGGTGAATTCATGTGTGAAAACTCTGAAATTAAGTATGTTATATTTTTTATTAAATTGCTTTTGGACAAGTTCAGTTTGCATACGATCATCAATATTAAACTCGGATTTGAGGGACCAATCCAATTGATACTCGGTTAATTGATCCACAAAGATGAACGATTTGTTTGAAATATGATTGTATTGAAGGACTTCGTCTGTACGAAATGGAATGATCTTCGAATCACCCCGGATCATACCGTGTATTTTAAAGTTCATGCCCATAACATACATTTGAACGGTGTTCGCGTATTTCGGGCTGTCTGGTGGGTCGATGTTTTTGTTTTCCTTAAATATCATTTTGAGAAGTGGTGCAATTTCGACGGATGAAAAACGAATCTGTTTCGTTTTATTTGTTATTTTGCTCATGAATTCAAACTTGGTATTAATCTTGATGATGATGGATGTATTTCTATTGAAATCGAATGTTTTGAATATATTGTTGTATTTAGAATTCAATAGATAAATATTGGATTCATCGAATTCGAGAAATAAAATGTTGATGTGATTTTTGTTCGGTTGGGGTACGAGATTCACTAGATCGATGACATCATCTATGCGTTTGTGAAAAACATCGGATGCCAAAAACTTTTTGTAGTTTGTGAAAGATCTAAAAATTAAGAATTGTCTAATAATTGTACCATAGTGTTCGTCTGGAGCCGTCAAAGTGAAAGAAGTTAATTCTTTCAAAACACTCATCTCTTTTTTCAAATTGTGCTGAAGGATATACTTTTTGTTTGCCAAGATTGCTTTCTTGAATATTTTGAATTCAGATACGTCATGTATTTTGGTCACTTCGTACTCGTTTATAAACGTTCTGACGGTATGTCCTTGGTTCATGAAAATGTATTCTTCCATCGATAACTTATCACAAACATACGAAATAAAGTCATCTACATCATATATTTTTTTGAGGACATCCAATAGACTGTCTAGGTTGGAATCGGTTCCTGTTCGTACAAAACATTCTTTCGTTCTATCGATGATGCCGACACAATTCATGCCATCATTCAATATGTTGTCAATTGCTTCGGATAATACTCCATATTTCTCGTTTTCCAAAATGGTTTCGCTAGATACCTTTGAAATATAGATGGCGTTATCATTTTTCGTCATCTTTTTAGGAATTACTTTACCACAACACGGGATACTCAAATTAAGAGGATGTTTGCTTTTATCCATCAGTATGGGATAATGAATTTCTTTGCCTAGTCGGTTCATAAAGTAGTTCTTTTCTGGTTCAGTGCCTTTCTTTGGAAAGAATAAGGGTTCTTCGCCGGTCGGGCATTTGTCATTGTATTTTTTCAAGTCTGCAGCACTCATACTGATGCGTGAAACACGACACCATATTTTTGGACAAATATAATAGTTCTTATTCAATAATTCTTCTGTACTACCGGTTTGGACATAACCGGTGTAGGAGTTTGGATATTGTTTATCTATATTTTCTTTTTCGGATTTGCTGATGACAATGGGTTGTCGATAATTGACTGCTCCACATTTACCGGAATAGTTTGTGGTTTTCTTCCCCGTGTTTGCAGGGGTCCATTTAAATAAAACAGGGTCTGCTGCTTGTAATTTCTTCAATACATGTGTCGTGTAATCGTGTTTGGATACGGTATTGCTTCCGTGATCAAAATCTTCCTCATCATTCTCGATTCCATCAACGTCTGTTTCGCGATGGATAGACGGTCGTTCGTCAATATCATCGTCCAGCCCGAAGTCATCGAACGCCGACAAATCGAAATCTTCGTCATAATTCTCTAATATATCTTCAAAGGTTGTTCTTTCGTTCGAAGATTCTGTAGGTGGTTTGTCCGATTTACTCTTGTTATTACCCATGTTTGTTATGTCTTGTAGTGACATGTAAATGATGTACATGATCAACCGTTCAACATATTTTAAATGTTGCGTATTCGTTGTGATCACACGTATAGCAGAATCGCTCATAATATTGAGTTTAACACTAACACTTGTGTGATAATCGCGGATCGCAAAAATATTCTTTCCTTTCTTCGTGTAATTTATATTGATGTTTGTTCTCTTTTCCGCTAATTCGCTCTCAGCTTCAGTTGATGATAGATTGAAGGTTTCTTGGATCAGTTCAATCAACTCGGTGTCGGATAGTTCCCGATTTTTGTAGATAAGGTTTGAAACGCTATCCACGTTAAAGAAGTTCGAGACCTCTTTGAATTTCAGCATGATTATGTTTGTATCCCGGCTGATTAAATCGAATACCAAATTCGCCTTTTTTAGATTCGATATAAGTTTCGACGCATCAATCTTTTTATCCAATAGAGATACAACGGTGTGTGTGGTATAATCGGACACTTCGATGAAAGGGGAATTGAAAATATTCGTTTGTTTGTTCATGATGTGCAAATTAACGTCGTCTATACTTTTCAAGAACGGTGCGATGATGTCGAAACTATTCGCTATTTCGTGGATTTTCGCGAAATGGTGTTGTTTGAATAAATACTTGATTTTATAACTTCCATTTTTAGATAGAACTAAAATAAACCCCACAGTGTTTGTGTTGAAATAACAAATCAAATTAGATACACCGCGTGTATTCACCGTTGCGTCTCGCTCTGAAATCTTCTTTATGATATGTTTATCAATGCTGTTCAAGTATTTTTTATTTACTTTATATACATTTGAGCCTTTGTTCCTTAAAATAACGAGTGGCATTTCTTTGGATGTGGTGGCACTATTAAAAACATGACGAAGGTTGATATCCAAGTCGTGTGTATAGGGTAGAACGCGTAATATCAAATAGATTGTTTTATGGACCCAATTATCGACTCGAAGATCGTACGACTGAAAACCTTTTTGAAAAGATTCACGGATGTCGAATCCCTTATTATCTCCCGAATCGGTATGGTTCGGGAAGTAAATATCGTTGGTTACCTTACTGTCTTTCGTGATTACGTTTATACTATTCATCATGTCCGTGGTGTATAATAGCGAATTCATATAAGATTTAGTGCGCAAAGTCTTTTTGTTAAAGATCGTGTGTTGTTTTGAGAATGGATTTGGATTAAACGACTCTAAATTATCATTTAAATCCATATATGTGAAGCCGATAGACCTGCACATGTTTTTATCTTTCAGTAACTCGTACAGAGACGATACACTAAAATCCTCAAGAATAGCTTCTTTATCCTTGGCATTTATCTCAAAAAACATTGAAATGATATCGATCATGGATTCAGGTGAAGAACTCGGATCTTTTGAAAAAACACTTTTCAGGAAATGTATCAAATAATCCGTATTTGGACTGTGAGTCCCCCATAGATACATTTCATTGGATTCGCTTTCCGTCGTAAAGTCACAATACTTAGAGATTGTGTATTTTAGCTGTTGAACTGTTATACCGGTATCTATTATATGATCGATATAATGAACGTGTTTCGTTTTCTTATCCTTGTAAATTGTATCTTTTTTTGTTTTTGTGTCACCATTGAAAAAAACATAAACATCGTTCGCTTTCGACGAGGTCCAATGTTTGACTGTAAATACATTTGTTACACTATCTGGATCAATCATTTTGTAGTTAGTTAATTATTAGATTTTATATTACCGAGGATTTTATGTCGATCCCACAGTAATTGACTGGTTTTCTGGAAAAATCAACTTTTCGATAGACCTTCGCGTCGATAGCGTCTTGTAAAAGTTTTTTGAAGTTGTTCCAGAAGGATTCTGGATGTCCAATTTCTTTTGTCATCAAATGAGCTAATTCGTGTGTCGCTACATACATGAGCACATTTTCGTCAACAAAAGTGTCTGTTCCGTCTCTGGAACGGAGACAGAACACCAACTTTTCACCTTTATTCACCGAATAGGAAGTGTAATTTGATGTCTCTGTACCTTCAAAAATATTATCCGAATTATAATTTGACAAAAGACGAAGTGTATCTTCGTCTTCTGAATATTTGGACTTGACGTGTGCCAGTAGTTTGAGTATTTTTTTGTTCAATCTTGCTAAAATGTTTGCAGCCTTTTGTTTGTCATCCACGTTTTTCACGACGTAATGCTTGTTATCCACTGAAGATAGTACATAGCTAACTTCATAATATTTCTTTTGAATAGTGAACAGAATAAATACGGATATAATAAACACAAAGATTACTTCTACGTTATTCATAATATTTAATGAAAATAGATATTATAAAAAATTTGAACTTTTTTATGAAGATTTCTGATTTAAGATTACAAAGCACACACATATTATATGTTTAGAGATGACAAAAAAGATATCCCAAAGTCGTGTTACCAATTTCAAATCATAGACTGGTATAAAACAGACGTAGTGTCGGACGACATCCTAGATGAACACGGAAATCCGGACGGCACGAAACGTCTAATTATTAAAGTATTTGGGAATGATGTGGAAGGAAACTCTGTAAGTTTGAATATGTTAGGATTCAAACCTTATTTCTACATTCAGCTCAGCAAAAAGAAACGTCTAACAACGTATAATAGACTTGCTTTAACGGAGGTTCTTAGGGATTCTTTACCGAAGAGGTTGAAAAACTCATTCGAGCTGAAAACGATTTCAAAAAAGACGTTATGGGGATTCACGAACAATACACAATTTCAATACATAAAAATTAAATTTGAGTCGTTGAATTGTATGTATTTCATAAAAAGCTATTTGGGTAAATTCGTAACTAATAATCTGTTACATTTCGGTGATATTCGAACACATATTAGTTTCCACGAAACAAACATTGATCCATTAATCCGTTTGATACATGACCGTAACATTCAACCAGGTGGTTGGATCTCTGTTTCAAAATATTCAAGTTCGGATGTTCTTCCAAGCAAATGCCAGATAAATATTGAAACTTCTTGGAAGCATGTTTCCCCAATTGAAAATACAACTATGGCGCCATTTGTGGTGATGAGTTTCGATATTGAATGTACGAGCAGTCACGGAGATTTTCCTGTTGCAAAGAAAACGTACAATAAATCAGCGAACGAGTTGATTGATTTTTACGAAAAGAAGAAATACGAATTCGATTACAAAACGCATATCAAAAACGCATTGCATAGTATGTTCGATAAAACAATGACAGGTTATTTATCCTATGTATATACGAAACTCCCAGTCGTTGCTATAGATATTTCCCATAAAATTGATACACACTTGGATGACATTATCAATTTGATGGACAACAAAATTGTCTATGAAAAAGGGATTCGAAAGGCGGATTCGTACCAACAGGCCGTGTATAATGTCGAAAAGAAACTGAACAGTTTGTTTCCGGATATCACTGGTGATGAAATTATACAAATCGGTTCTACATTGCACAGGTATGGTGAAAAAGAATGTTTTTACAAAAATGTAATAACACTCGGCACATGCGACGACCTACCAGGTATTGATGTCATCCAATGCGAATCAGAAGACGATGTTATCATTGAATGGTGTAAGTTGCTGAACAGAATAGATCCGGACATAATCACAGGGTACAATATATTGGGATTTGATTTCAATTATCTTTACGAAAGAGCATTGGAACTGGATTGTGACGATGTGCTCTTGAATTGTAGTCGTTTAGAGTCGCATCAGTCTGAATTCCGAGAAAAGAGTTTATCCTCTTCGGCATTGGGAGATAATATGTTGAAATACGTAGAAATGGAGGGTCGTGTCATTATAGATGTGATGAAAATCGTGCAAAGAGATCATAAACTAGATAGCTACAAACTTGATAATGTTGTGGGTAGTTTCATCAACGGAAAGATTCTTCACAGTGACCACTGTATTATTCGCGTGGATAACACAACCGGACTCAACAAGAATGATTATATATCAATAAATGCAGAGAAATACAAAATTGAGGATATAACAAATAATACGGTTCGATTAGACAAATCTGTAGTAGAAACCGATGTTCCGGTGGTAAAATGGGGATTAGCGAAAGACGACGTAACACCGAATGACATATTTAAGTGTCAAAAAGGTACTTCTGCCGACAGAGCTACAATTGCCAAGTATTGTGTTCAGGACTGCGCTTTGTGTAATAGTATCATTATTAAATTAGAAATACTTGCGAATAATATCGGTATGGCGAATGTATGTTACGTGCCTTTGTCGTATATCTTTCTTCGTGGACAAGGAATCAAAGTCTTCAGCTTGGTTGCGAAACATTGTAACGACGACGGCTTCATAATCCCATTAATTAGCTTTGATCCAAACAACCCAGATCCAGAAGGATACGAGGGTGCAATTGTACTAGATCCGGTACCCGGTATTTATATCGACGCCCCCGTATCGGTCATGGATTACGCGTCTCTGTATCCATCGAGTATGATCAGTGAGAATATATCCCACGATTCGATTGTATTGGACCCAATCTACGACAATTTGGAAGGGTACTCGTATGTTGATATCACCTATGACATTTATACGGGTACAGGTGACGATAAGGTGAAAACCGGGGAAAAGGTTTGCAGATATGCGCAATTTCCAAACGAAGATAAGGGTGTATTGCCACGGATTTTACAAACACTTCTATCACAACGAAAAAAGACTAGAAAGAAAATTGAACACAAGGAAGTTACTGTGGATGGTGCATCGTACTCAGGGACCATTGTAAGAGAAAGTGATGATGAACTCGAAATGCGAACAGAAACAGGTGAGATCATCACAATGAACAAGACGAATGCTAAAATCGCCGATAAATACGACGAGTTTTCTAAAGCTGTTCTAGATGGTTTGCAATTGGCCTATAAAGTAACTGCGAATAGTCTGTACGGTTCGGTCGGTGCTAAAACATCGTCGATTTATATGAAAGAACTCGCTGCATCTACAACGGCAACTGGTCGTGATTTGATTTTGAAGGCGAAAGAATTTATGGAGGTGAATTACGACGCAGAAGTTATTTACGGAGACACAGACAGTATATTCGTTGATTTCAAAATAAAAGAGAAATATGGATTAACAGACAAAAAAGAAACATTGCAAAAATCAATCGATGTGAGTGTTGAAGCCAGCTCGAAATTCAAAAAGACGTTGAAAGCACCTCATGATTTAGAATATGAGAAAACTTTCTACCCATTCATTATCTTATCAAAGAAGAAATACGTTGGCAATTTGTACGAATTCGACGTGAATAAGTTCAAACAAAAAAGTATGGGAATTGTGTTGAAACGGCGCGATAACGCAAACATTGTCAAACAAATTTATGGAGGTATTATCGACATCATTCTGAAAGGCGATAGCTTACAGAGTGCCGTCAAGTTTCTGTACAGTTCTTTAAGACGGTTGATTGAAGGCGGATATCCTATGAACGAATTGGTGATCACAAAAACGTTGAGAAGTAAATACGCAAATCCGACCCGTATCGCACATAAAGTTCTTGCGGACAGGATGCGTGAAAGAGACCCTGGTTCAGCGCCAGAAATCAACGAAAGAATTCCCTATGTATATATTGAACATGATGAGAAAAATAAAAGCCTTTTACAAGGTGATAAAATTGAACACCCAACATACATAACTCAAAACAAAATTAAAATCAACTATCCATTTTACATTACTAACCAATTGTCGAATCCGATATCGCAATTATTGGCACTCAATATTCACGAATTACCCAAATCAAAAACGAAAACGTATTATACGAACAAGTATGCCAAGTTAGCATCAACGATGTCGGAAAAGAAGGCAATGGACAAATTCAACACAATCAAACAAAAAGATGTACATGAGTTATTGTTCTCACCAATCCTGACAGAGCTGAACAATCGGAGAATGGGGCATCAACCCTTGACAGCATTCTTCAAACCGATTTAAACCGGTATCTAATTATTCTTTTTTGCTATCTATATATTCAATAACGTTCCGTGTGACTTTCGCCAAAAACTTATCGTCCAGTGTTTTTTTATTCAGTTCATACTGGATGGATGCTATATTTTCTTCGTTTGTTTTAACACGTCCCATCGTTCGAATGACTACATATATTAGCAAACTTATCATCAAAAGGATGCCTGTGAATATGATCACCCGAAGAGGTCCAATAGGTTGAATTTTCATTTTATAAAACATAATATAAAAGTTTCTTAGTATTTGTATTATTCATATTTAAAATGTATTGAATTGTTATGATTAATAATGGAAATACGTATATATAACGAACCTGTTTTATTTATTGATTTTTCCTATTACATATTACACAAATACTTTGCGATACATACATGGTGTAAGTTATCGAAACAAACCATGACAGAGGATGAGATGATACAGCGCTTCGAAGATAAATTCGAAGAAAACTTTTTGAAGCTCGCGAAGAAATATGGTGTTCAACCAGATAATGTTTTTTTCATTGGGGACTGTCGGCGAAACAATATTTGGAGGAAGGATATATATCCGGAATATAAATCAACACGAGACCTGCTACCGACGACTATCCCACCTAAATTCTTCGAAATAGTGTATACAATAATCATTCCGAATATAACCAACAAATTCAACAATCATTTTGTAACCGTGGATCATCTTGAAGGTGACGATATTATTGCCATACTGACTAGATATGCTTTGAAAAAAGATTTTTCTGATATAACTATTATAACAAATGATAACGATTATCAACAATTAAACCATGAACATGTCAAAATATATAACTTAAAAAACATTGATATATGCAAACGTGGGTTCGGTGATCCGACTCAGGACTTGCGGCAAAAAATACTACTGGGGGACAAATCGGATAATATTAAGCCGATTTGTTCGACGAAAGTAGCAAATGGCATAATTGGTTTGAATGAAACGGAATTCTTCGATTATTTGCAAAACAATAAACTGGTTACAGACTATAAATTCAATGAAACGCTCATCGATTTCGAACACATACCTGAACCATTTGTCAAAGATATTCAAAAAAACATTAGGATATTAAATCGTGTATTGAACGTACAAGACAAACGAAGAAACAAAAAAGGTGTGAATGCATAATCTTTGCATGGAAATACACACCGCTAAACTTTATTTTTCTTTTCTCTATTTTTTTACTGTACTCGATGTGGATGAACCATTTGTTCGTGGCTAAACAAATGAGTGCTCCACCGATCGCGCGCATACCGCAGTCTCTTCATGACTTTGGGACACGGATGTGGGAGTTTGCTTTCCGTTAGGATCCGGTGATCCAAGATGGACACGAAGTTCGCAGCACGATGGTTGTTCGTACGCGGTTGGTATTCAAACTGGTTGAGCTCGTCGAGCACGTGATGTGTAAAGTACAACCGCATGATGTGTGCGTGCATCTCGAGCGGTAGTTGATTCATAATGAACAACTGTTGTGTGTTGTTTTTGTTGGTTGAATGGATTTCTTGAAAAAAATCAATTTTTAATCTTTTTAATCAGCACTGTGTTCATTTACAGACGAAATATCTCGTTGTTCTCTTGCGACGGCGTCTCCGATACCGGTCTGTAATAGTTTATCTTTTTTCTGAATCACATGTGTTGATGACAACATTGGTTTTTGGGTGAAATTCTTTTTTCGCAACATTCTATGCAAATTCTCAACGAGTTCGTACAAAGAGATGTCAAAATGTACAGCATTCAGGGTTTCAATTAGACAAGACGATAATGCGCCCGTGAATGTCCTTTTGTTCATGACATTGAATGCATCTGCTGAAGTTTGGTCGTCTTCGCATCCGGATAACATAATTATATTATTTTCTACAACGTCGTAAGAACCACCCCGCTGCGAAATTGAACTCATGTCAACCGACTGATACACATTCATATTATCGTTGCATTTGTAAGAATATTTAAGATCCAACATCGTTCCCGAATGACAGCAATCGAACACACATATTATTTTAGTTGTGGTCGGGAATAATCGGAAATACATGTTAAATTCGTCGTCTGTAATAATCCCACCTCTTTTATAATCGGACGCAATGAAACATTCGTCGAGACCATCTTCTTCGTCGTTGTTCCAATCTCTAACTTGAGACCCGTGACCGCTGAAATGTATCCATACGGTGGAGATTTGTTCTTCTCGACATTCTCTAGCAAGCTGTTTCAAAACATTTATGATATTCGCTTTCGAAACCGGTTCATTACTCACTTCATCTGTGTAGGTAGATATTTCACCGAAATTCATTTTGGTTTTCAATAACGAAGCTATGTTTTTTACGTCATTGATACACCCACGTAGTTTCGCATCCGCTGATGTGTTGTAGTTGATACCGAATAGAACTGCCTTCGATTTCTGTGTAGAAAACATATTTACATTATGCATACATATCTCCAGAACTCCAGTTATATAATTTGAGTACCTCATTAAATAAATAATGAAGGAACAATGCCGTTTAATTTTTTATGTAATACTACATAAATTATGAATGTCGAAAGCGCGAGGTCTCCGACCTACGAAGAAAAAAAACGCTTAACTACATTTTTACTCATATGCTTGTCACTAATTCTAGTCGTGGGTGGCATCGCCTACAAGTTCAATGGTAGCAAAAATGTACTGTCCTTCCTTGATATATATCCATTTCCTTCATTGGTGTCAATATTGACAGGTATGGCATCGAATATTGTATTTGGGATGATTGATAACGGTGGGTTGTTTTTCGGAATGGACGCACTGAACCCTTTTCTGCCCAAGGGCGATCTCACACGCGCCGGTTTAGGAAATACGTTTAGTGACGGTTTAGGAGCCTTTTTAGGTACATTTAGTGGAATCATCATAAAGAGTATCACAAAGGTCAATGATACACCTTTGTGGTCGGATGCGATTGGTATCGTCATAGGATGTCTGATTGGGCTCTACGTGCCAAAATATATAACGGGTAAAAACTGATAGTAGTTTAGAAAGTAACCCCATCGAGGGATTGTCCGTGTCATTTATTCGAGTAACATTTCGTTTTTAGAATAATCTCGTAGAGCACATGCATATAAATGTTTATAAATGTTTGGTGTTTCGAGAACAATAGTGTCTACCAGATCACACCCTACTGTATCTACTACTGTATCCTTTATTCTTCTTTTCACAAAACGTAACTTAAACGCATCATCACATATATGAGTTGGAATATCAAAACCGTCGTCTCCTATGGGGTGAATTGTTGTATGAATATGACTCGATTTCGAGTTGAATGATTGAAGCATGGATTGTGAATGTAACACGTTCGATTCTTGACATAGATACCCCAACAATTTAGGTGGATCTGAAATTGATATTTTTGCATTTTGCGACTTTAGAGCAATGTAATACAAATCTTTGTCACCGAACGTCAATGAAAAGTAATATTCATAATTGATTACCATGTGCTTTAATATAGCTACACTAGTGTATGCCTTTTCTCTATCAAAGTACAAGACACCTGACTCAAACTCGGATATATTGTAGTCTATTCCGTGCAAAGAATAGAGAAACGACGTGCTAGCTGATTTTTCATGACGATGTTTCACAAAGTGCCAAAAATCACAAAATAAATGTGCATCGAATTCATTTCTTTTACAATTTGCAATTATATGACGTGGGTCTTGAACCCAGAAGATATCGCAATCCATCAACAGTACCCGGCGTGCACGTATGGCCACTAAAGCAGCCAATTTAATCTGGAAACCTTTTAACGTATCCGCCGTCAAGTTGAACCACACTGTGTGTCATCGTATTGAAAAACTTCAAGTGATTTCAAATTACAATACAATTGTGTCATCAATTTCTCACCACCTGCACATACTAGTATGACGTCGTCCAAAGTTTCATCCGTAGCTTGGAAGTCACGTTGCTTTATAGCTTCGGATATACAAGAATCTCTCATTTTTTCGTGCAAATTGGTATTTGACATGAAACGCGCAAGCTGTGTATCTCGAGATGTATCGCTTAATGATATTTGTTGAACATGATTTATCAGAGATGTATCGTGCAATTCTATACCACATCTCACTAAATATCCGGAAATGGTCGAACGATCTGTTTGAGATGATACAATCTGGTACAAATATCTAAACACACAAGATGCTGCCAAGTACTGGGGCGGTTTTGAATTCATAAAATTCACTCCAACTTGAAGAAATTCATTTGCAGTAGCTGGATTTGTAATATTCATATATGAATACGTCATATTTAAATATTTAAATCTTTTTCAGAACTATTACCTAATACCTAACGCTGAATTGTAGAAAAATAATCATAGTAAAAGTGTATCCTTTATCTTGTTTTGTTTGCTTCCACACATAAATATCCATTCAACTACTTGCTCAAATACGAAATTTCCTGTGTGACCACAGAATGTCTGGATACCGTGGCCAAATGTAACCGACTTTGTTTTTTGATATTGATCTCATAAGACTCGATCGACTTACGTATTGTGTCAATGTTATATCCCAATGTCCGTGTAATCATCTCCGATAATGTATTGTTTTTCATCAATCCTCCATTCACCTTTTCAATTAGAAAAGTCCTTGGATTGCGTTTAATAGATTCTTGAAATATTTCAATAACGTCTTTATTTAAAACCACATCATACGGTTCATACAAATTCGAGGTTTTGTAACAACATATCTTCAAACGACCATTCAGATAATTATAACAATTTTCCGTATCTGTGAAATCATCGTCGTTTTTTATTAGCTTTACTTTCAAAAAGTAATTACGTGGATTTATATGGATAACCTGTTGTTCGTCGTACAATGCAGTTGAATACAAGGCTGCGATCACATGCTTCATAGACGCGTAATCGGTTTCTTTGTATTTCTTTTCGACTTCGAAGATATGGTTATACACCTTTTCGTAGTTTAATTGTTCCTTACGAGATTCAATATAAATCGCATATTGTGCATTTTTTGACACTTCGAATTCTTTTTTTAATTTGGTTTGATATTTCTTTGGAACCGATTTCTCCAAAGTATCGCAAGCATGGAGGATATATAAGAGGAATCCATAATAGCCTGTTGAATCTTTATACTTCTCCTCTATCAGTGTGTGCAAATCAGACTTGAATATATCCGAAAAAACTCCGTTTTCTACACCACACAAGTTCATGAGCGCATTCACGCGAGAACGATATGTTTTTTTCGTAAATTCGTTATCAATCTTATCAATTATCTTAAGTATGTCATGTACCATAACATCATTCTTTGCCGGATTCGCTTTCAACGTAGTTTGATTCTCTTCTATAATATAGGGTTGCAGTTTTAGCAACTCTTCTACTGTCCATTGATATTTTTCAATCACCATTTTTGTTACCGTTTTGCGCTTTCCACTCAACAAGTTTGCAATCGTCCTTTTTTTATTCTTTTCGTTGTTCATGCTATCTTATATTAGCTTATAATATGATATATTTTACTCACGCTGTCCTCGCGTTTGATATCAACCACAGTATCTGCCGTTTTTTTGATGTCGTTCAAGTGGGTTACTATTATTATTTCATCAAACATTGTCTTTAAGTTGGTTAAAAAGTTAGGGACTCCCGCCAAATTCGTCTGATCAAAACTACAAAAGCCTTCGTCGATAAACAACTGGTCGCATTTGAATTTGGCAATCCCGACAGTAGATAGCGCAAGTCGAAAACACAAGCCCATCGCAAAGGACTGTGCGCCAGATAACTTTTCCATCGAAATTTCATTATCTTCGTCCATGACGGACCACACGATTGTATTGTCTGAGAATGTATAGCCTAACGAAAGTTTTCTGTCGTTAAATACGCGTTTCAATATAGTATTGGTTTTATTCACAATAATCGGCAAAAGCTTATCGTTATACACCCAAGATTTATATTTCAATAGTATTGTCATTAAATGATCAAACAACTCGATTTTGGTTGTGATCAACTGAATGTATTTCATGACCTTGGTTTCCTCGATGTGAAACAGTGTATTCATATCTATTTGTCGCGCCATACATTCGATTTCAACGAATAGTTCTTTCTCGATTCGTTGGCAGCTTGTGAATTCTGTTTTCAACTGTTGGTATTTATTGACATAGCTTTGTAGTTGCATGATAATATAATGCCGAGTTTCTTGAAGCGAAAGCAACTTATTTGATTTGCATTGATGCTCGTACGATACCTCCAACACACGTTGCTTATCAAGAATTTCTGCGAATATCTGTTGCTTCTCCAGGCTAAGTTCGCTATCTTTCGCGAACCACGAATCAAATTGTTTGATGTTTGGGAGTTCCTTTTCCCACTTGGTATGGAGGTTGAACAAATCGATGTATTCGTCGATTCGTTTTTTATATTTCACATAGGTGTCCCAGCGTTTGCACTCTTCGAGCATACCTTGGTAAGTTTCCATTTCCGCCTTGAATTTTTTATAGGACTTCAGGTGATCAATCACTGTCTGATTTTCTTGAATTTTGGAAAGATCGTCACAGTATTTATTGTAAGATGCCCAATGTGACACATTTTCTTTGTGTATGTTGCTGTCGTCGGTCTTCTTCATTCGCTTCGCATTGTCTTTACACGCCCAACAGGTTTCTGAAAACGACATGAGCATATCTCCGTTTGAATGCAAAAAACGTTTCGATTCCTCCAAGTCAATTTTCGGCTTGGTCACTACAGACAATTCGTCATTCAGTAAGACGGTTGCCTTTTTGAGTTTCTTGATTATTGTATTCATTTCATCGTCTGTGGAACTAAACACACGTTTATCGGTAGTTCCCTTCAATTTATGAATTATGTTTGCTACAGCGGTAGTGGATATCTTTTGCTCGACAGGCGGTTTTGTGAAGTCGGTCAAAATCCAGCTCTCACAGTTTTGCACATAGGTATCGTATTTTGTCTTGAATCGCTTGTAATCCTCTAAATCACTTGAAACGTGAGTTGCTGGCTTCCACATTGAATTCTCTTCGATTCGTTCATCCACGGATTCCATTTTGTTGTTGAGGTTTCTCAGCTCAATAATCGTCTTCTTGATGGGTGTTTTTTTATTCAAAATAGTGCGTTCGTCTCTCTTTGGTCCAGAGTGTAGTATGAATTGGTCGATTGTTATATCATCTACGTCGGGAAAGTACTGTAGATCGTCCACCTCGAAATTGAGTTTCACAATTTCATTATCTACGTCGTTCAATTCGGTAACCAATGTTGGCAAAGGTTTCCTGGTTTCCACGCCTTTATCAGACACACTATTGCCATTGCCAAGCTTTAAGAGAACTGAATTCACTAATCCATTTTGTTCAATTTCTAGTTGAAGCCGACTCTCGGTTTCTTTCACATTTTCGTATTTCTCTTTCATGTCGCTATATGATTGGCAATCGATCGGTTCTGGTTTCGCCGCAGACAAATACGTCTCGAAATGATTCTTAATGTCCTTGTACTCCTTTTTCACGAGTTTAAAATTTTCACACATTTCATTCACATAATCGATATTCAGTACGCTATCTAGTAGAGAAATTTGTTCTGTCAGTTTCAACTTGAAGAAATCGTTATCCGCATTTTGTGTGATCATCGTGGATAGCAAAAAATCTTTAATTGAACACAAGTTTTCATTCACATAAGCATTGATCACGTTCGCACCCGTTTTCGAACACTCCCCGTTTATGTGTAAGGTCGCGTTTTTGCAGTGCAACCGTGTTATGTTTGTTTTTTTCTCCACACACTCCATGAAGTTACGCTTGATCACGTATTCATCATTGTTGATGTAAAATCGGATCTCGATTGTAGCCGTCTCAAACTTCGGCTTCTTTTTACAGATCACTGAGATCGCCGATGATTTATTGTATCTGGACGGAATGGGTTCGCCAAACAATCCCAACAACAAAATTTCGAAAAAAGCAGTTTTACCATAACCGTTTGGAGCGTTGATCAAGACGATTCGGTCGTTAGAAAATTCAAACACATTTTCCTTACCATATGACAAGATCCAATCGAATTTAACTTCTTTGATGGACAGTTTGTGTTTTGCGAAATTCTTATTGAATTTGAACGAAATATCTTCCATGGTCTTCGAAATCTTGTCGTTTTTGGTCTGTAGTTTATCGTGCAATACTTTGGGTAATGCACTATCAGCATGAATCATATAACAATCCGTGCTATTGATAAATTTATTCCAATCAGGGTTCTTTTCTTTGACGTCATCAGACATTTTACCATCGATAAAATCGATGATCATTTTCGATGAACTCAAATCATCCATATTCACATTTTCAACGGTAGTTTCAACATACTCTTTTTTTTCTGAAGAAGGCATGAATATATCGATGTGAAGATTCATATCGTGTTTTTGAAATTTCTCTTTCAATGTTTTACTCAATTCCTTGACATTCGTTTTCGCGTACAAACGCGCATGGACCTGGCGCGGCTTGTCCGCGTAGGTTAAAAAGTCATCCACAGTGATATAGGTATTTCCATTGATCATACACTCGCCAGCATCATTTAGCTTAATGTTACATTTCGCATATTCGTTTCTAACGTGGTGTTTTGTGACTACAATGTTCGATTCGTCCGATAGGTCCCAGCATAAGAATCCGTGATTGAACACACTTTCACCGAAATCCTGTTGTACCAAGGATCCAGGATAACCATAATAAATGTCGTTTTTTTTATTGTATTTCGCAGTTTGTAAATGAATATCGCCCAATAATGCAATTTTATATCCACGAAACCAGTCGATCGGGATTCCTTCCGTCAATCGTGTGTTGTTGTTCAAATAACAGTTCTTGATTGAGCAATGCGATAATGCGATGTTGAATTTCGTATTATGCGGTTCAGGGAAGGCGGGTAACTCACTCACCAGGCCGCTAGAACACCCTATTTTCAACATATCTTGAATCGACACCAAACCAAAACTTACGTTCTCATACTCGTAGGTCCCGGTGTCTCGCAAATAGGTGACATTCGTCGAATCGCTGTTTAATAATATTGCTTCAATGATGTCGTGCGATATTTCATTATTTTCTTGAAGTAAATCATGATTTCCCTGAATGATAATGACCGGCATCAATGCTTTGACGTCGTTGATGAACGAATTGAACAAACGAATACCTGGGGGTGATATTTGGAGTTTATGATGAAATATATCACCACATATTACCAACAAGGATTCGTTTGGTGTGTATAAACGTTTCAAATCCCTCACAAGATTTGCGAAAACATTCTCGTACTCCAGATATCTCGACTCCTCTTGATTCCCACGGCGTATATGCAAATCAGCAATGTGAAATATCTTTTTTACCATGTCTGTTCAACTGAACCCCTTTTATAACTTAAATCATCATTTGTTTAAACTACTTTTACTTCTATTTTATGTTATATATACAAAACATAGACAAACACGCGTTTCATTTATTTATAAAGGTTGTTTTTGTATATAAATGTATTACAAAAAATTGAATGTTGATGACGAATACAACACACCGAGATATTTATGGGAGGATGTTAAGGAATATTTACCCTCTAAGGACAAGATCGTGTGGGAGGCGTTTTATGGTAACGGAAAGTCTGGAAACATACTGAGTGATGTCGGATGCACGGTGATACAAAGCGACGTGGATTTCTTTTCTGAAGAAAATACAAAAATCATTAACACGTGTGATGTCATCGTATCAAATATTCCATTTTCAATCAAAAAGAACGTACTCACACGATTAAAAGAAATTGATAAACCATTTCTGATTATCATGCCAGCTTCCACAATGTTCACAAAATACTTGAAGGAAATATTCGGCAATGAAATTCAAATCATTATTCCTAGAAAACGAATGCATTTTGAAAAGAATGGTGTCATCATGAAACGTACTTCTTTCGATAGTTGCTACTTTTGCTACAAATTTGATTTGAAAAACGACATCACGTGGTTGTGATCGTCGGTTTCCTCACTGTACAAATTCTTCTGAAGTTTCGATATATGGCTTCCAATGGTTTGTATGAATCGGATCCATATTACAGTACTCATCTAAGGTTTTAGGTAATCCGTCTACCAGCACATTTGGTCTATTCGAATATTGCACTTCCAGCTTGTATCCATCATTTGTGTTCTTTATATCAGCATACGTAGATTGGTGATTCGAATTGTTGCATTTTATATAACAAGAAGTGTTATTTGTAATGTCATTTCTAGTGCGACATTGATAATTTAACTCAGTTCCTAAACGTTCGGCGTATTGGTTTAATTCATCGATTGTATGAACGGAACGTTCTAGTCGGTTTGTATCCGTTGTCGTAGCTGGTATTCTATTGATCATATACGAATACAGTTCCTTGTTGTTATTCAACTCTTTTTGCAACGCATCCACTTGAACCCCGGTAAATCGATCGACATTCCTGGTCCCGTATTTTTTATATTTGTTAAAGAAACAGGTAACAATCAACACACACAATATGGTCCATAAAATAGTACATACCATTGTAGCAGATGTTGCATTCGTATCCATATCCTTATACATTTATTTACATGCAGAATATTACACTCCGCGAATGATGTTTTGAAATAAAATTTGATTTTAAGACTTAAAAAGATATCTTTTAACTATACTAAACAACTAAACAAACATGCATAATAAAGTGCATGGTGTGAAGAAATGTGCATCAGCGACGATGAAAAAGTCAGATAGCAACGAAAGAATAAACGATCTAAAAACCAAAAGATTAGGACTACTCCGTAAATCAAATAGTAGCGAAAATGTAATGCGCAAATCGACTAGTTTAGACAATTTGAAAGTGAAAAGAGTGCGCAGTACCAATTCACTATTTGATAAATATGAAATGCAATCAACAAATACACCCTACAACGAGGAAGATTTACAAGGTTTCGACGTTGATGAATACGGTGAGATGTTTTTGGACGAATTGTATCCGTACATGGTAGACGAACAATCCGAATCCCCGAAATCGCCAAAGGATTGCGAAGAGAACCACAATTCGAATGACGACCTGGAGGAAAAAAAAACCGTGGATATGATGAAACATATCGTTGCAACGAATTGTCCGGGAATTATTTATGATTGTATTCAAAAAAAGGAAGAAATTATTCACAGTCCGGATAGTATTTTGCACATCGTTCAAGATCATGTCACTTCGCATGCGATTCAAAGTTTAAGTGATCACCTGTTCCACATTTGAAGGATGTGTTTCATCAAAACTTCGAAGTTGTTTCAACATTTTATTTATGGTTACAATAGTAACATCTAATGTATTGCTGATTTCCTTTTTATATTGCCTACCTTTATCATATTGTTTTTCCAAATAATAAATGATCAAGGCAACAATTTTTGATTTTTTCTTTTTTCCTTCGAATATATACTCATATTTCGTGAATCCAGTCTCGATGTATTGTATGATCGCCATTTTTTCAATTTTTGATAGAAACATCAATTGATTCAGACAGGTTCTGATCAAAAAGGTTTTGTTTAATGTTTCTATATCGTCGTGATTCGTGCAATGGGATTTCATAAGGCTTAGAAATCGTTTGTTGCATTTGTTAATCTGTTGCGTATCAACATTGGTTATACACGATATCTCTTGAACCGTCCTTTCTTCGCGGACATTTTTACAGGCGTTCAAAATGCAACAACTTATCATCCCGTTTAAAACCTTTCCACGAAATATGTTGGTCTTATTCATTATAGTATACAATCTCTTCGCTTCTATCCGAACCTTTTCGGTCATTTCTTGGCACATATCATCGATTTTCAAAGCAATCTGTTTTCGTCCTTTTTGTTTCGATGATATGCTATTCATCACTAAATAATATTGCATTCTGGTTGTCGGTTTAAAATAAATATTCTGGACATCTTCATCGACAGTTTCTTCACAATGATCTACTATATCGGCATAGGAGGGTAACATTATATTTTCTTCTTTGACAGTGCCACAGTTCTGACACACAAGGACACCGTTCCGTAAATCCTCGATTACATCATTTGTTGAGCAACAATTGTATATGTTCATTTTTTTGAATTGAATGTTGCCCGTTGTAACCTTTATACCGATTCATTGGGCTTTATATTTCAAAGTTTTCCAAAAAAAAGGAATAATCTGTTCTAGGAAGTTGAAGTCCAAACACATTCATTTATTTCCAAACATGAATGAAAACTATAACGAAAAACTGGCTTTCACCTTATCGAAATATAAATTATCCGTAAAGCGACTCAAACAACTACGACCTACAACCATCTTGCTCGAACCCATGAGTATCACCGAAACAAACTTTTTTAAACCGTGTCGCAAAAATCAACAATCCACATCAACTTCCTGTGCATCAAAGAAAAAAAATGGGTTGCCTTGTCCGTCTATAAAGAAAAAAGGGAGTTTGTATTGTCACCGACATACCAAGGTACATGCTCAAATAAAATAGGGTTGGGTTTGATTCAAACCATAAAACATTTCGTAGGACTGAATCATTGCTAGTGCGGATAAAATTACAATAGATGGCATTTCGTACATTATTAGAAGGTTGTTAAGTGAATTGTACCTTTTGTTTTTAAATATAATTTAGTGGCAACGTACTCTTCCATCTTCGTCCAGACTCAGATGCGATAACACACCTGTATCGAATAACTCTTTAATTCGAAGTCCTAGAAGGTTCGTTTCTGAAGATTCGGGGAACGACGGCATCATCTGCGGGTCCATGAACATTGCCGTATGGAGAATTTGTTGTCGTTTTGACAATTGAGAGAGTGCTTTACTATTCATTACAAGGCTATATCCTATACTTCCACCCCATTGTTTAAATGGATACATTAATTTGTAAGGTAATATAAATCAATGAGAGCGATCGTTGTCAAGGTTCCAGCAGTAGGTGATTGTATTTGTTACAAAGGAAATACCCTTTTCGATTGCATATATATGGTGCGACATCCTGAAAAGGTTAATAGACAGGATGAAAGAGCCTTGTTAAAAAAACAGAAGTCCATCGAAAGTTATAAAGAACGACTTGGTAGCAGAATCAGAACGATGACAGACGATAAATACAAAACTCTGAATAAAATGAACATTGAACTTATTGATAAAGACACCAAAACCTACGCTAAAGACACTAAACGAAAATTAATCTACAGAACTGACGATAAATGGTATGCTGTGATAGCCTTGAAACCGAAAACAAAGAATACACGTGAAACTCAAGAACCAACGAAAGAAAATAAAGTTGGGTCGAAAAATGATGTTATTAAATCCCAATCAAACAAGGATACAAAGAACACACACGAACCTAAAAAAGACGTTAAAGGTGGGTCGAAAAATGAGATTACTAAATCAAACAAAAAAACTATTGTTTCAAAATCCAAGAAAACAAATTTGATTGATACGATGAAGAAACTGAAGATAAAAGTTGGGGGTCTGACACCAGACGCTGTCAAACCCACCACTTTGTTAAAGGGTTTGAAGTCCGACAACTTTCAACCCTTGGAGGCGACTGCGAAGCCGAAGGTGAATGCGACCGAGGCGGAAAGCATTGAGGATTTTGTTAGAAGAAACTTAGAATTAAGAAAGGATTTGCGAAACATATACATTAATGATATGTTTATCCGATATAAGCTTTTCCAGGATACATATCTTCAAGCTCACGCTTATGAAACAACGACAGAATCGCCTGGCGATAAAACGATACAAAACGCTGGTGGGAATACTAAAACTGGAACTAAAACAAAAACAAAAACAAAACAAACAGGAGGTGATGTCATTTCAATGGACATAGAACGTAAAATTGCAACTGAATGGAAACACGATTTCTCTTCATCTAAATCGGGGTTAGAACCAAAGTTTTACAGAGAGATGATGTCAATTTATCCGAATAAAGCAGATTCGGAAGAAAACTATATTATGGACCTTTTTAACCGAAGAATGACTGATGGACAACTCTACAAATTTGAGAAAGTTAGCAAAGATATAGGAACATCGTCGTTTTTACATGATAAGATTGGTGCAAGCCGATTAGAAACTTTGAATAAGGATTTGTTTTCTCCAGATATGACTTTAGGGAGTACAATAATTACAAAAGTTTTTGGAACAGAAAAAGCTCAACAAAAGAAATACTCAATCGCCAGAATAATGGATCCAATTCACAACGGGCAGCATACGAATTTGAATAACATCGTAATTGCCTTGCCAAATGACAAAAACAAGGAATTCTTATTATCAAAAGATACAGACGCAATCAATGATATTGCAGACGAATTTCTTTCGAAATTAGGTTATACAAAGCAGTTTAAAATCAAACCAACAATCGACGAAAATGAAGTTACTGGTTTCGAGTTTCGCGATAATAAGGAGTTATTAGTAAATATTAATACAGGATATTTCACCATAAATAGGATTGTAAACTATTTAAATGGTGTCCAAGATGAATTCAAGGGTAAAATGGATATAATTAAAGAAATGGTTCACGTTAATAATGGTGATGATAAAGAACTGAAGAAAAAATATTTGCCTTTACTATTCAAAACATTAGGCGATCATTTGCAAATTCATTTAGCTCAACGTGCAAGTGTTGAGGCGAATAAACCTTTTTTCATCACTACTAAAGATCGTATAGCAATAGCAACATGTTTTGAAATTGATACACCATGCGTTTTTCAGTCAAAATTAATATTCACTCCTAATTTTGAAAATGATACATTACTTTATGATGATTCGCAAGAAGGTGATGAATCGCAAGAAGATACTAAAACACCTGCATACGTATATTTAGGGAATATACTTACCTCAAAAGAATTAGATGCTAATGATGTCTTGTTTTTGTTCAAGGATAATGAATTTAGAGAAAATATTAATCATATCTTATTGAACGCAAATAGAAAACGATCTCTTACACAAATAGAAAATGACCTGCCGACCACCGCCGACTACCCTAACCCTAACCTCGAAATAGTACAACTTAAGAATTACCTAACAGATACGATTGCATCTCGTCCTCATGCTGGCGATTTAATGAATAGAATTAAAGCGAGAGCTGAGAGTTTGGGAAGAGGAGGAGTTCATCAATATTTACATATATGTCGTTTATTAGAATATGTTCTACAAAAAGTGAAAAACCAAGGATCGTTAATACAAACTGGGATTTCTAAAAGGTTGTTAAATGCAAATCAGGGAGGTTATCAAGAGTTTGCTTCCGAACTCTATCTTAATCAGAAGTTAGACTTTGAAAGCCATTTTTTGGAATATATAATAGTTCGAACTAGTAGAGCAACTAGTAGAGCTGGGTCTGATGATATTAAGATGAAGATTCTTAATGAACCTATAGAAAACTACATGGCATCTGTGAACGCACGTTTTGGTGTAAATAATTTAAATGAATTGCAAAAGGACGTCGATGAATGGGACTCTTCTCCATTCATCATAATCTGTAGATATGCGTGCGAATTATACAATCAAAAATTTATTGATAAAACAATAATTAGATATATACATAACGTACTTGAAGGGAGATATAACGAAGATATTAAGGTTATAGGACATATAAAAAAACTTTACGAAAAATTCAAAGTATTTATCAAACGAAAAAATGAGTTTATCCAAGATAAAACAAAAATTTCCAATTTGATGAACACAAACACAATAACTCAATTGAAAAATCTCGAAATTTTTTGGATAATGTTAATTTCTTTGAACAATGTATTTAAACCCTGGTTCGATATGCAGAATAATATTTTGAACTTTTGAAATTTAAAACAATTGTTTCAAAATATAACATAAATTTATATTTCCATATAAAATGAGAGCGATCGTTGTGAAGGTTCCTGTGATGGGTGAATGTATTTGTTACAAAGGAAAACCACTTTAAACGTAACATTGAACAAATGGAAGAGTTAAATTACATTAAATATAGTATTAAATACAGAATTCTATATTTAAGAACTGACTTAATATACTATAAATACGAACGATTCAGAATGTCAGTCGTAGCTAGACATTACCTCAAAAAGATTGTCGAAAAGTATTCGGTGGTGAAAAACTTTACACCAATCTTCTCGTACTTTCATAGCCAGAAAGAATCATCTGATCATTCAGATATGTGTGAAAAAATTAAATACGGTATATCGAGGAACCCAGGTTCTTTACACACATTCACTTGGAACACGCGATACCAAAGGAAAAGTTCTGTAACGGATTTGATACATTTCGCAGACAAGTACAAATCTCAACTCATTATTGACGTAAATCCCCATGACTATTATGCATATTTTCTATGGAAGGGTATCCTCCATATGTATCCCGAAACGTTTGTGTTTCCAAGATACCATGCTGATTCAAAGAATGACCTACATAAATTTCGATGTGACGTAAAAAATAAAACCGAACTCATGGAAAACATTACTATTGTGTTGCCCGATGACGGGAAATACGAGGTTCATTGGAAAGAACACAACTCGAAAAACATTCTATTGGCATCTGTGGAAATCATGACTTCTACCGAACCTACCTACGCAACATTAACCGATTCAAAAAAAAGGTTTGTCAAAACATTGTTATATGTACCGATTGTTTTATGAGAGTATCAACCAAACGGAGATTCGCGTGTTGGTTCGTCGTAAAAACGGTTCATTTTATTCGTTGTGTATATGGATTCTTTTTTTAGATATTTGTTGTCGAGTTTGTAAAACGTTTGTGTTTTCATGTTGTACATTCCATTCAAATAATGAACGTATTCCGTGTGTATCTGAACTGTGGGAATATGCCTCACAGAATGTTTCAAATACACTTCCAGATTTGAGGTTAAATATTTTGAATTGACTTTGAATACTGTGTGATAATCATTCCAGGATTTTTTATACCATTCGATAAACATTGGAATGATTGCGTTTTTCTTTTTATCCTTGTAATTCAACAGGTATGTATATTTCCTGTCCTTCGAATACAAATTATCTTTCTCGTCGAGTACGAATCTGCACCCCCGAAGATATATAATAAACCGTTCAATCACCAAGAGTAATGTTTTCCGATTCTCCGGTATTCGATTCTGATCGAAAAGATTGTAACAATCTGGAACGTATCCATCTGAGGGCTCCCTATTCATTCAAAGTCTATAATGGGATTTAGAGTCAGTATATTTAAATACATAAAAAAGAAAATGAAGTTTCAATTATTTCAATATAGTTTGGATTTTTTCTTTTCTTTTTTACATGTTATCGATGAGAGACGCAACCAACGCATTGTTATCAATTTGTTTCGTCAATTCGTTTCGAATTTCCGTGTTAAGAATGTATTTTTTATGAAGCTCATAGAGGATGTGTAGTCCTGCGGAGACGCATCCCAACAAAAGTGTTAGGAACGACAGTTTTACAAAAGAGTCCGTGATTGGGCGATGAATGACATAGGTTGCCAAGATACCGCAAAATAATGTCATGAAACTCAATACATTAATGATCTTAGTGTAACCTGTTTCGGTATTTTCTTGAAGCACATTCATAAGTTCAATGTTCTCGTGTTTATTTTTCAAATACGACTGAAGTGCATTTCGGCTTCGGGTAAGAGAATGGATCTCATCCTCAAACTCATCACATAGCGTTGTTTTTTCAACAAGCTCTTGCGTAATACGACTCACTTCTTTCATCAACGAGTTGTTTTGAAGAATGATGTATTGTTCGGTTGCACTGGCTGCAGACGAAGAACTCGGGTTCTCAACACCGAGTTCCTTCATGAGCTTTTGATAATAGGCCATTGGAATATCTTATAATAGCGTTCAATATGTGTGTTTTTATGTAATTACTATCTCCAAGTTATTTTTCAATTTTTTAATTTAATGGTTCGGATTGTTTGGACTTCTTGTCAAAATATGTTAATCGAGTTCAAACGAGTCAATTAAAACCATAGGGCAACGTTTCCACTTTGTTTAAAAGTTTTATATTTTTTTAAATAAACTGTAATGACGACATCATATGTATGGGTCGTGTTACTGGTATTGACAATCATTTGTATATTGAGTTCTGTTCCTAGAAAATCAAACATAGAGCATTTTACATTTGACGAAGTTCTAGACAAAAAATGTAGCGATGCTCCTGGCGATAAACATGATTATAAGTGGGGAGGAGGAACATGTATAAAATCGTTTGACCAATGCGATCAAGTAAAAGTAAAATGTTTAAATTTGAATCCTAATGAACAAATAAAATCACAAGTTCAAGATAGTGAAGGAGGCTGTCGAGATCCGGTTGGTTGTAGAACAACTGCCTGTAATCCTCTGAATTGCTATGATATTAGATGTGATGTCAATACTGGTTGGTGCTCGCAAACAAGTGTAGCCAATGTATATGTCGCGGGTAAATGTAAAGAATCTTCACAATCTTGCAAGCCAAGTCATAATCCATGTTCCGAAAATCCAAGAGACAAATGGAAAATAGTTGAAGGGAAATGGAAAAAGTATGAAACAAAAATGAACTACAATGCAGATGGTACATGTGTAAGAAAATACTTAGATGGGGCCACAGGGATATGGGGAATAGTAAATGATGATTTCAAAGATATACATTCACAATGTACTGTTGGTAATATAACTCCTCTTAGAGACAACACTCAATTTAAGAAGGTAAATGGTGACATCTTATGTGCAAACAATCCAAGTTTAAAATGGTCTGTCGTCACAGATCATTATAACGATACAGATGAATTCAATAATAGACTTGGACTTGAAGAAGGTGGTGTTGTCATTGATTTATATCATAATTCCGACAATACATGCACTTTAAATAACGTTGAATATGATACCTACGCGAGTTACTGTGTTCCATCGGGACCTGTCCAATTGGATTCATATTCCGAGATCTCGAACTGCTATACTGAAGATGGGAATCAATTATCTGTAAAGGATGGAGATAGTGAGAACAAGTACATTCAACAAACAGATTTGACTTTTACTCTGTACAATGGAGAGTGTTACCATAAGTGCCCTGAAATAAAATCACCTGAACGTAATGTTATCAAAGCTGCTTCATTTCATACCGATAAATGTTCAACTATTGGAGAAATGGCAACTTATGCAACGAATTCGTGCATAAGTTATTGTAGTGCAAATAATTCCTTTGCGAGAAGACCAGGTAGTATGTGTGTTTGTAGCGAATTCGACTGGATTGATGTAGAGAATTCGAATTGTTACAAAGTCCCAAATCATTCATATGTCGCTTTAAGCAAGATCGGTCAAAGTTTGGCATGTCGTCATCCCAATGACGACCGATTGTTTATTCTCAATAATTCTGACCTTCTAGACGAACCTATTTGTACAGAACAAGAAGTTAAATGTTTCGGTTGGCCGAACGATCAAGAAACGCCTGGTTTTACTAGAGTTAATGGTACTAACTGTTATAAACTTTCCAGTGAAAATGCCCCTAATGATATATATTTCAAACCTTTAGAAGGCAAATATCCTAAAAGGGTCAGGGACCCTATGGGTCGCTATGCGAATTTGTTGCATGAATATAGGTATATGCAACTTTCTACTGTTGATCATCCGCATATGGATAACGATTGCGAGTCCCAGATACAAAATATTGAACCCACAAATGACGAAGACTCTTTAACAGAGGTATCTTCGACGGATAACCCAAGTTCTTCAACAGAGGCATCTTCTAGGGATAAGCTAGGTGCTTTGAAAAGTGTAGTAAGAGAAGTGACGAAAACTCATAATAGTGTAACAATAAATGTAATTGTTGATACGACTGCTTCAAAATACGTACGTTTTTTTTATACAGGAAGACAAACTGAAGTTGTACGGCTGGATAAAATATTTGGGTCTCTTGGTCTCTTATGGTTTGATCAAAATAACAATGGAACAATTCGTACGAACACAACAAATTTAAGGAGTATAAACTATAGAGTTAATAACATTACAGATAGTATTTTTGATATTGATATCGTATTCCAAGATTTACCACCTAATCGATATAGATTCCAGGCATGCAAGGCTAATTTAAATATCATGGATATGTATGATATAAAGAATAATATTGAATATTCGGAAATATTAGAAGTTAATATTACTCAAACAGTATCTTCTTCTCCACCACCACCGCCGGCCGCTGTGGAGGGTGCGCCAGTGTTCCTACCCGGCTACCCCATGGTGGATCTTTTGACCCCGTACTCCTTCTACTTTTACTTGCAAGCTTCGGAGAACTGTCAGGTGTACTACCTGGTGGTCGTGTCGGAGTACGAGAACGAGATCACTGCGGACACGCTGGAGTTCTGGTACACTGTACCGCCAGCCAGCCGCAAGGCGTATGGCGACTTTGCGTACGCCGCCGCGGGCTCGGGCGAGGCGTTTCCTAAAAGTGTGCAGGGTTATTTCGGCACGGGCCGCAACAAGCTTTGCATAATGCTGGAAAACGCTGACGGCGTACGGGGAAACGTCCATTGTCAAGAGTTCCAAGCTATTTGAAGGGCTAAACTATTAATTCTGGTACTAGTCCTATAGTTTGAAGTCTTTTTTTAAACATGATTTTACACATCAGTAAATGTGGTTTATATTTAATTACGAATTTTGAAAATTGTGAGCGACTATCTAAATAAATACACGATGATGAAATCATTGTCGTCCGTCCTTCTCGAATACAACTTGTATTTGAAAAAGAATGGAAACACTTACGTGAAAAGTCCAACGAACTCAAAAAATGATTTACTGGACCCCTATTCGTCGCATAGTGTGCCACAGCATCACCCTTCTCCAAAAAAGAAGACGAACTCCATAGACGTTCAATTAGAGGGTGAAAAATAATCAAGCACAAGGAACAAAAGAATCTATTTATAGTGTAATGAAGGTAACCTACAAATTTCAGATATATGTTCTACTTTGCTTAGGATTTTTATTGGGAATTAAATACGTTCTCCAAAATCAACCCATTCGTGAAGGTTTTGGAGGTGCGGCAATGATTCTTGCTCAAAAGAATGCTGTGGTCATACAAGCGAACAATGCTCGCATTATGTTATTGAAAAAAAATGCAATTTTAAATAAGGCAAATATTGAAATCAATAAAAAAGATATTGACAAAAATGAAAAACGAATCAAACTAAATAGAAACAACATCGAAAAAAACGCAAATAATATTGAAATCAATTCAAAAGATATTGAAGTAAATACAAAAGATATTAAAGTGAATAAAAAGAACATCGCGTGGAACAGAAAAGAAATTATAAAAATAAAAAAGATTTTGGAAGAATATCAAAAGAATATTGAAAAACTGAAAAAAGGGACATGTGATGCCGAAAAAAACGCTTTCATGATGCGTGACTGTATGGAAACACCGAACACACCCGAATGTAAATCATATAAAGATAGTACGTATAAATGTAAAGCATTTAGAGATGTTAGATTGTGATACGATTATACATTTATTTATACTACATAGTCGAAAACGGCACTGTGCATTTTTAACAAAATTACAGTGCAGATGATGATTGGGAACTTCTGAAGAGAGCTATACAAACTAAATCTTTTGCTGGATTTTATTTTCTTTATCTTTTTGTAGCCGTTCCACCGGTTATTTTAGACTTCGGTAAATTTAAAGGAGTCTTTGAAGAGACATACACTGGTGCGGATGATTTAATTTTCATTGTGAGAATAATTGACTGACGATATCATGGGCTACACACTTGTTGGTCACATAACACGTCAATCATCAAACGAATTCAAAATGACTCATACCCTTAGTTTTCCACCCAATGTTCCATGTGTCCCCACTTTTTCCTCTATTCCACCAAGTCCCGACAAGTGCATGGTCTTGGTCGATATGATGTTTGCTATCCGCAATAAATTTACAGTTCGCACTCTTCGTGAAAAACATTTGTCCAGTTGTTCCCGGAAGGGCGGGAGTAAGGTTTACGCTTGTTCCAGCCCAAGGCGTATTATTTAAATATATTCTGTTATTCATACCATGCTCTCTTGGCGTTAATGTATAAATTGAACCATCTTCTCGTTTGAATTTTAGTTCACAATTCGGCACACACCTTTTGTTTCCTGCCGCTTTAGTCGTTATTTCGTTTTCACCACATCTCACACATTCCTTTTTATTACTATCATAGATCTGATACTCATCACATGGTACACATACACCGTTTGTATACCCTGTATTTGGTGGGCAATCTTCACAAACTGTCTTATCAGCAGATGGTTTTTTTCCATCACTACAAGGAGTACAACTAGTACTTCCAGCGAAAGAAACTTGACCATCGGGACAACTTACACATGCAACACCTTCCATAAACTCTCCCGCGGCACATTTTTCACATCCGGTGCTATCTGAATTCACTATGCTCCCTGGTTCGCAAACAGTACATTCTGTACTCATGGCTTTTGAAAATGTTCCTGTTTCGCAAGGGGTGCATTCGTCTTTGTTTGCGTAGGTGTCTGCTTTACATCCGTTGTATTTCGTGATTCGATGTCCGTCAGTCAAACTATCATAAATTGGTTCGTTTTCGGTGTCAATCACCGCCCCAGGAGGAATTTTTTGACACGCTTTGTCTTCAAATAATAACGAGTCAAAAGGACATTTCGCAGTTGATTTTTCTGGTCTAGGACATAAATCATCTTTTCCCAAAACAGAAGATAATGCTGTATTTTCGAAACAAATCGAATTTATCTCATCTTGGATGATGGCACGTTGATCGATTTCATCTATTTTCCAGTTTTTCATGTTTGTTTCTCCAAGTTTTGCCATAATCGACATATTACTTGTTGTTATGTCACTATTTTGTAACGTTTTCATGTAATCTTCTTCTCTGAAAATGTATCCGCTTTTCGTGAGTTGCAAATAGGGACTATGTTCCGAAAACTTAGTTCCACCATAAACGAATGTGGAGCATAATTCATCATTTGAATTGTCAAAACTGACTATGTTGTAATTCGAATCCGTTTGTCGGGACGCGTTGAAAGTATTCTTTTCCACATCAATTTCCATTTTATCAAGATTAATCGTATTTTTATAGTTATTGGTACTGTTACCGGTACTTGCACTGGTTAAATTGACTTCACAAATCAGAGGTGTACATTCATCAACTAATTTTGTATTTGGTGTATTTAGACGCTTTTCCGATTTATTACACGGAATGCATGTATTGTTTTCAGCCTCAGATCTAAAATGATGCTCTTTACATACACACGTATGTGTTCCTTCTTCGTCAATAAAATCGACATAATTCTGTGTTTTGGAACATTCTAATTTCTGACTGAGCACGTATGCTACAATGTTGCCTGACTTCAAAGTGTCTAATATACTGAGATCCGAAATACCTCCACCACCCTTCCCGGTTCCAGGCCGCAGTTCTCCATATAAACACAATTCTTCTTTCGAATCGACAACCTTGTGATTCAATTTATATAAGAAATGTTCGGATTCAATTTCTTTTACATAAAATACGTGCGTATTGTTCGCAGCTAGTAAGGAGTTTGAACCACGCGCAACTTGTCTAGATTCATTCTTTTCCACATCGTATATATATATTTGATAGGACGACGTTATATACGCAACTGTGTTTTTATATTGACTCACACGAACTACAAATGCTCCGTTTTTGTAGTCTAAGATAGGGTCTTTGGAGTACAGATTGTAAAGGGAACCTTTGGTGGTAATATAATAAAGACTGTCCTGTTTGTTCATGTTGCCAAAAATGAGTAACGGCGGATCTGTTTTGACATGTTCAATGGGTTCCGAATATTCAATGAAGCCTTCGTTGATTGTAAAGGAATAGATTTTGTTGAATGTCGTCAAAATCCATATACCATGTGCCCCATTGTAAGCAATTTGGATTAGGAATTCACCCGGCGCGAATGTGTCTGATGTGTCGATTTCGGAGTCGTTATTCAAATAAAGTCCGTTATCCCGTAATTCGTAGATGATACCCTCTGATTCCAAATGTTGCTTACTCGTTGTTTCAGACTTGTAATACAATTGGATATCGATATTATCGTCCCGAGAACTATTATTTTTTGGATATAAATAATTGATTGCGGTATTTTGCAGATTCTTTCCCAAATTTGATTTGATATCGTACATAACAATGTACGAGTCTGCAGAGTTGTCTTTCACAATTGCGGATTGAACTTCCTCTTCCGTGTCGAATCGTTCTGTTTTCGAACGATATACATAAACCAATATTATGACGAATACGATGATCAAACCTAAAATCATAATATAGTTGAGATGCATCGATATTATTAATACTACTGATTTTATTTTGTGAAATTTCGGTTCATTGGTTATGAGTCATTTTCTTAAACTTGTACTATATGTTCTTCTGACAAACGAAATGAATTCAGATTAGGCGATATATTCAAAAATTATTGTATATTAATATTATAAATATGTCAGCGTCTATTGTTATATCATTGATATTATTCTTTATTGTATTCACTACGATAGTTTTAATAATATCGAATAGACTGAAAATGAAGCATGTGACGAACGAACAAACCGATATCAAACGCACGATTGAAGACAAAACAAATGATAATTTCAATCATCTAAATCAAATAAAAAAAACACATAGTGTTGATAAAAGTTTGTTGAATCAACAAATAACAACCAAAACCAATGAGTTCAGAAAACTGTACAACGATTTATATGATGTTGATGAGGAACTGGACTACAAAATCGATGCCTCTCATGCTTTTCTATATTCGAACATTAACTCACTCATGCAAGACTTAGATGCCAAGAAAACAAGGGATTTGAATCGAAATAGTCTTGCAGACAAAAGAGTGGTGGAATTAGAAGGTAGAGCAAAAGCACTAGAGAACACTGATACTCAATACGATGCTAGAATAACTTCAAACGCCGATTTATTGACTCAATATGGGAAAAATATTGAGTTAATAAAAAGCGATATTGCTGCAAACAACTTCTTGATAAACAGTAATCTGACTTACTCTGAAGATAGTGATACTGCGATATTGACTACCACGGGCTTTATGCAAGCCAGCAATAACCAACGATTTGTGAATTTGAAAGATAATTTGAATACCTTTTTCAAATTCAATTTTACCGGCGACGACGATAAAAATTGGTATGATAAGAATTTTCACGAAGCCATAGATGAATACTATAGTAGAGAATCTGCGGACTTGAGTACCCGTTATACAACAATGACAGATTTAATTGGTCGCGTTCATTCGAACGATTACTTTAGAGATAACACATATGTTGATGACAAAAGAAACCAGGGCGACAGTAATCAGAATGTTAATACTTTTATGG
>Ga0115006_10000127_pt1 | contig 36480 bp, 4 predicted proteins | sample ArcOceMetagenome_3_FD_88943 | JGI IMG/M metagenome (GOLD analysis project Ga0115006, IMG submission 88943) | Marine eukaryotic phytoplankton communities from Arctic Ocean - Arctic Ocean- Svalbard ARC20M Metagenome | ecosystem: Environmental > Aquatic > Marine > Oceanic | place: Arctic Ocean...
AACCGAGGACTGTGTCGTGGGTGAATCTACGCTGAACTTGTGGAGAGCAACTAACGGAGCAAACCGAGGACCTACTCGTGCAAGCAACACCCACACTCTTACTAAACGCAACACACCTCCCAAACCACCCACCTGACACACTTCCTCCCCTTCTTTCCTCCTCAATTTTCCTGTATTCGAGGGCTGGAGCCCGTACACATTCTAATATGCCCTCTCCCCCTCTCTCACAAGTCCCTTCAACAATAAACACCGACCACGGCGCGCAATTCAGGGACGTGTGCCTTTATTTTACAATTACAATCGCAAGCAAAAGCAAAAGCGCCCGTGCGTGAAATGTTATGAGTACAACGCCGCCTTTCGCAGCCCCCTAGCATACCGCTACACCTCGGCCGCGTCAGTTCTGAGGCGACACCCAGACATCGGCCATGCGGGCAATTTGCCCCTGCCCACCGACTATGACGAGCCTATCGGAAGCTGCGTGGACAGCCATGCCAAAGTCCTCGCGGCCATCAAACGGCGCCTCATCGAGCACCTGCTCCCAGACGCGACCGTCGGCCGATTTCCATACGTCTCGCAGGATGGGCTGAGCCAGATCGACGTTCATGAAGGCACTGGTGCGACCTGCGGTGAGGAAGAGCTGGCCACGGTAGCGTACCATGGCATGGCCTGCACGGTCGAGCCATGGCGCACTGCCCGAGTCCAGCTGCCATGTCGCTCCGGCGTCATCGCTATACCAAACATCGCGCCGCGTGCCGCCACCCACTTCCTCGCCACCGGCGAGCCACAGGGTAGCGTTGCCTTCGGGCCCGCGCAGCGATGCCATCGCGTGCCTAGCACGCGGCGTCCATCCGGCATCCGCGGACGCGAGCCGCCAATCCTGGCCATCAATGCTGGTCCATACATCATTGTACATGACCTCGCCAGCTCCTGTGTAGGAGCCGCCGCCGCTGACTATCATGATTCCGGGATCGTCCAGCCCCCCCGGATTCGCCATGGTGTCCACAGCCATGCCAAACCGAGGAGCCCATGCTGCAGAGGCGGTCACGAGCTGCCAGTGCACGCCGTCATAGCTGCTCCACACGTCGTGCGCGGGCACGGCGAGAGCAGTGACGCCGCCCATAACCCAGATGCGGTTGTCAAAGACAAGGGCCGCATGAGAGTGGCGTGCAGGCCACGCGTGCTGTTGCACACGAGCTTGCTCGAGGCACAGCCCTTGTTGGCGGCAAATGCCCGTCTTGACATGCCGCAGGCGCCACACGTCGGAAAGCAGGTATTGCGAGCTATCCTCGGTCAGGAGACGTCTGTTGGCCACGCGCCATGGTGCGGATGCGTTGTCCTTTGGCGTCGTATAACCACCCAACACCCAGATATCTCCCATGAACTCCACCACCGCGTGTCCAAGGCGAGGAGATAAGGCCACGCCAGCCACCAAGGAGGGCAGGTGCGCCGAAGTCAGCTTGCTCCATGTGTCACCACCACCGCCTGACGGTGCTGCACCAACAAAGGTGAAAGTGATTGGCACCACCGTGCTGTTGTCAGAACCTACTGGTATCGGAGTCCAGCTCGGAACACGCGACCGCAGATTGCCGCCCGTGTCCTGCACTTCCACCTGCACCTCTATGCTCACGCTGCTTGCAGGGACTGTCGCTGCAGGAATGAAGACGAGGCTGTTCTCATACGCACGGTAGCGTGGCAGGCCGGCCGCAGCGAAGAGCGAGCGGTCCGACGGCTTGACGTGCAACAGCACCGCAAAGGTCTGGTCGACTTCGTCTGCTGGGCCCACGGAAATGTTGCGCAAGAAATTGCGCGTCTCTTGCGCCATGGCGTAGGGCTGTACAACGATTTCTGGCACGCTAATTTCGTACGTGGGGGCAGTGTTGACGGGGAGTACTTTGATGGTAAAGGTTTGCGAAGCCGATGTCAGTCCTGCCGTCACCCCCCCGCCATCGTCTGTTAGCGTGATGCTGAACGTCGCCACACCATGTGTATTGTCGCGGAGGGCGAAGATTAGTGAGCCATCTAGAGCCACAGAGGGTGGGGAAACGAACAGGTGCTGTGATGCAGCGATGTCGTGAGCAACCACGGCAAAAGTCGCCTTCTGCGGCAAACACGGCTCGCTTGGACAAAGCCCCTCTGCAACTGTCAGCGGAAGGTTCAGCTGACTGTGAACGTATGAGGCTGCAGCGCGGATCTCAGAACGGTCAGCAGAACCGCCCATGAGGATGGATGAAGCAAAGTTGCGTCGCAGGTGCCACTTGTCCATGTCCTGTACGTAGATCTCCGCCGTGTAGGAGCAATTTCCGGACGCATCTAGTGCTGGCCCCTCCACGCACCAGGAGTTTTGGTTGACTTCGAGCTCTGCGCTCGGAAGCTCAAACGAAGGAACATCGTTGGCAGGACGCACCACAATGGTGAACGAGACGGGTGCTGCTGTGTTTTGGTTTCCATCCCCGCTTGGCCCGTCGTCGATGGCGACCACCTCGAATGTCGCATTTCCCCACCGAAAACCAGCAAGCTCAAACGTGAGATCCGCACTAGAGCAGGTGGATGCAGATGCCTGAGTGCAGTACACAGAAGGGGTTGCGGTGAAAAGTCCCACGGCACCACCAATTTGCGAAACATTGAATGTGATTTCTTGCGCCTCGTCCGAGAAACCGGAACTGACGTGGCTGAAGATCAGCACGGGCCCATTCGCACCCGAGTTCTCGTTCACCGTAAACGTGCGGGAGGCAAAAGTCATGATCGGCGGGTCGTTGATGGATCGACATGTAATCGTGATCTGCTCAGTGTAGGAGAGGAGACCGCTGTCTTGCAGAGTCACATTGACAGTCGCGGAGCCAAATTGGCCCTGCGCGATCCGCAAGGTGAGGTCACCGCTTGAAACATTTATCGAAGGTTCCTCAGCAAACAGTTGCCCACCATTCACACCTGGCAGAGCCGTCTGCTGCACGACGACGAGAGTGAAGGCAAGTATTTGGTCAACGTCGCGCCCGCCCGGCGCGCCTGGGCTCATGTCCGAAGCAAACGAGGCGCGAATCTGCGATTCATAGTTGCCTGAGTCCACGAAAACTTGGTTGGATCCAAGGATGAAGCTGGGCGGCTGGTCTACACTCACAACGGTGATGTTGACGGCCTGGACATGGGAGCGATTGACCCCGCCACGTGCAGTTCCTCCGGAGTCCACCACCTCCATCTCCACCAGTGCTACCCCACTACACCAGGGCACTACGGAGAAGACAAGCGCGCCCGATGCGTCGATGTGAGGGTTGCTCTTGCCCGACGCGGAGAAGGCTGTGGGATCGAACAGATTGGACCCACCGCAATCTGAGCGCGTGACAAGGGGGATGTGGACGACGAAGGAGGTGCTTTGCCAGGCCTCATTGGGGCCAGCCGAGTACTCGGACACAATGCTTGGCACGGAACAGGCCTGAGCAGAGCACTCATTCTCTTGCACAGTGATCGCAAGGTCGGTGGCCAGACTAAAGCTCGGCTGGTGATTGACGTAGTCCACTTCCACCGTGAGGTTGCGAGCAAAAGAATTGGAGCCGCCGCAAGCAACTGGGCCGTCATCCGTGAGGGTGACCAAGAACATTTCAACCCCGCCCCTACCGTTGATGTTCTCTCCCGGCGTGAGTGTGAGCGTACCGTTGGCGTGCAGCACGGGATCTCGCATCAAAATATCGATGTTAGACGACACCCGGGTAACGGAAAAGGACACGCTCTGCCCTGCCTCCTCTGCCCGAGAGCCTGCAACTATATCTGTCGCAAAGCCATCAAGCATAAGCTCTCCCTCGCCCTCCCAGACTTGAAGCAGTCCGTGGCCGTCAACCGTCACAGACGCAGGGACCGTTGAGTTTACCAAAGTGCCGAAGTTGAAATGCGGCGCGGTGTTCTGCCGTGTAACGTGGATAGTGAGCGGGACGATCGGTCCTTCATCCCAGTTGCAAGTCACTGGCATCCCGGCGTGGCTAGGAGTGCCGCACGGCGGCGGTGTGCCTGGGATTTGTGTGCCTCTGCCCCCGTTATCCCGCACACTAACATTAAAGCTTGCAGTGCCGAATTGACCGGGTACCAGTTTGAAGGAGAGCACTCCTGAGCCGGGATATATCATAGGCATGGAGGAGCTGGTTTGGAAGAGGTTTGAAAAATTACCAGAATCTGGCGTCACCTGCACTGTCACCTTTTGCGCAAGCTCGTCCGCGGTCGAGGCGCCCGGAGAAACTTGCGCAAATGAGATCTGAGAGAGGCGTCCATTGCCAGCAGCTCCATCCTCACAGACAAAAAGAACTCCGTTGTTGTTCAAGGTGACTGTAGGAGCATTATTGACAGCGCGGGTCACAATGCTGATGTTCTGCCGTGCCTCCACGTAGCCGTCTGTCACAGACAATTCATACATTGCATAGCCGTTTTGGAATGCCGCAAGGTCAAAGTGCAGGGACCCATTGCCATCCATCATCAGCGAGCCGTCTACGAGAAGATCGGAGTTGCCGTCGACGAACTTCAGAGAGCAGCTGCGGGGATTTGGGCCGCACAGCTGCAGCGCCGGATCTGACACGACCTGCGACAGCAAGAGACGAAATTCGTGATGTCCTGAGCTTTCCGTGGTCCAAATCTCATACGGGCACTTGCACGTTCTACAGCACGCTTCGCTCGCGACTTCAGAAGACACATACTTGAGAGCCTCTGGGAAGTGGGCCACCGAATCATTTCTGCCAAACGACACGCGTCCCCCCACAAGGTCCAGAAGCGAGCCAGAAGGCATGGCAGGCACATTCGTGCACAGCAGCTCCACAGACGAGATCCACTTTGACGTCCCACACTCGCGACCATTCACGCGGATAATCGGGGAGGAATCCAGGACACCGAAGTTGCTGCCTAAGATCGTGATTTCGGTCGTTCCCTGCGCAGACACGAGGGAGGGGCTGACATACACGATGCTAGGGCGCGAAAGCATTTTCAAGTCCTCTGCCGGGAACATGGCGCGCATGTCACGGAAATGCTCACTGAGCAGCATCGACACCTCTGTCTGATCGGTTGAATCGCTGGCGACCGGAGCGTCACCAGGTAAATATTTGAAGGCCCGAATCGCGTCCGGCTCCTCTTGCACAAGCGCGAGCCCTCGTGAATACAAAAGCACCATGAATCCTGGGATCACCCGGCGGGCGCCGAATCCCGTTACAACTTTCGTTGCAGGCATGGCAACTTGTAGGGCAGAAGTGTCACTTATGCCCTCGGAAGGCCAGAAGGTATCCCTCTCCCAGAACGTGTACATCGCCAGGAGACGCCTATTGTACACCCGATTGTAGATACTGAGTTTAGGAAGCGGCGCAATACTTCTGATGTCCATCTCGGCCAATACAAAGTTGTCATCTGGGCTGGACCTGTGAACACCGTTGACATCTTCAATGATGAGGAGCAACCTTTCGCGTTGCACGTCGAAGGTCATGGCTCGCACACCATGCAATACAGGCCCATACAAGACCCGCGGCTCCTGGCAGGACATGGACGCACCCCCGCGAATCCGCATCACGTACATACCGAGTGACTGCACCCATTCTGCGTAGTGGCAGTGCGCGCCAAGAGCGGCACAGATTGCATCTGCCTCATTGACCTTCGCCTCGGAATCCTCCGCGGCAATATGCACACATTCTTGCGTGCCCCCGCTCACTGCCTGGCACACGCCGCCGACACTCTCGCACGCAGACGGGAGGCGATGCGGATCGGTGGTTACAATGAGGAGGCGCTGGTCTACACCTTCGAGGATCACAAAGAAGTTACTCGCCTTTGTGTCCAGCGCACGGACATTGAAAGCAACTTGGGCATTCGCGATAGGACGCAAATAAGTGCTGCCGTTGACCGTGTCGAAAATCACTTGCTCGGTCGAGACGCACTCCTCTGCCAACACCACTGTGTCCCCTGCACATTTCAAAAGACATTCTGACAGTTCCTGCGGATCTAAGCCTTGAATGACACAACTCTGCTGGCACACATCGTCTCCAGTATCCTGATCCTGGCATGTCGTTGGGCACACCGGCGTTCGGATCCTTGACTCGTCCCTTCCTTTGGTGACCAGGGTTCCGACCAGGTTCTTTCGTTGTTGATCATACTCAACATTCGTGAGAACAGTGTTGGCAGTCTCAACAACATCCTTCGAGCCCCCGAAGGAGAACAGATGCTCTTGCAAAAGCAATCTCCCTGCGCCTCCAACAGCAATAGATCCGCCAGCCCGGTACTGACGGAAGTCCAACTCAAAGCTCGAGTCGGATGCTCCCTGCTCGGGATGGATGCTGACGTAATTGTGGCTGGCCGGGGATTGAGGCTGGCCAAGCACACTGACAACCTTGAATTCATTGGACTCCGGGTCGTAGCCTGCCATTCCGTAATCCACCGCTCCTAATCTAAACGATGAGAGCGTCTTCACAGAACCATCAACCACATCAACTGACACCAGTTGCATAGCTGAACCCTTGCTCACAAGCCCCATTGCAGTGCGTGGTTTAGGAGCCTCCGGGTCGGTTGGTGTAAAGTAGAATGGCACACCTTCAAGGTTAGCACGCCTTACGACGACGCTGGGAGCAGTAGAGGGGACACCCTTCGGGAGAGTGCACTCGATAGAAGTCTCTGAAACCCAATCAAGCGGACTGCACTTTTGCCGATTCACTATCGCTTCCAGGACAGTTGGCTCTGCAACACCGAAGTTTGAGCCATAGATGGTCATAGGCGCACCTCCTTTCATGGCCGGCGTGATCGCAGTGACAGATGTCACCAAGGGCGGCGCTGATTCCAGAACCTTGCTTGCCATACGATTACCAACAGTGACTTCCACAGTCCAAGGACCCTCATCCAGGGCCGGCGAGGTGCACGTCAGAAGATTGATCGAGCGTGGCACGTTTAGAAGAGGACACGGTCTTCCACCTACAGTCACGAAAGGCGCAGGTTCATTCGTGCGCGGGGTGAACCAGTTACCATGAATAGTTAAAGTTTTCCCGCCAACCACCGATATCTTGCGCGGTACAAACGAAGAAATGATAGGCGCAGCGAAGTAAGAGACTAGGACAGGCGGGTCTCCTACGGGCCGGAAGTTGCCTTTGACAGAGGCCGCCACGCCTTCCGAGTGAAATACTTGCATGTTACTCATTGCCGACGCAACACGACAAATCACCTCGCTATCTGACCTCCAGACAACCGGACTGCACGCCGAGTTGCCAACACGCACGAAGATTCCTGGAGAGGACGGTGGCTCAAAGCCAAAGTTCCTACCCGACACCGTGACGTTAATACCTCCATAATCTGGCACACTTGCCGGAGTGACCGCACTGATGATGGGCGCGTCATAAGAAAAGGACGTCGCGTTGAGTAAAGACCCCTCTACATCATCCACGTCAACCTTCACAGGGAGCTCCAATCCTGTTCCCATCGCGACTCGACACGCGACAGTCGTATCCGAAATCCAATTGACATTGTCACATTCCGTCGCTCCAACCGTGACAGATAAAAGGCACAGGGAGGGTACTTGACCTGAAGCACTAGCACACGAAGTGCCAAAGTTGATGCCATGCACCGAGATGGTGGTATTGGCCCTGGTTGGTAAGTGGGAGGGCGTGAGACCTGTGACCACAGGCTGGTCGTACGTGAAAATGCCGCCCATTCTCGAAAGATAGTCGAGGATGACGATGGTCACGTCCAGATCTTTACCAGTGCCAGGTGCTAGTACACAGTCGACTGCACTTTGTGAAACCCACGTGGTCTGTTGGCAAGCTGTTTCACCGACAATCACTTTGAATGACCCCGACTCGTACGTTCTGTTAGGTCCGAACTGCTCGCCAAAAACTCTCAACACGTCGCCACCCGCTGTGCGCCTAGGCTGGGTCTCTGCAGAGCAATCCACATCAGGGAGCGGACAAATGCCTCTACCCGAAGCTCCAGCAAACTGGAACATTTCGCTCTGCGACCCGACGTTTCCACCTGCATCAACCGCCACGTCGACCAGACCATACCCAGCTGGGGCAGTACAATGCATGGCAGTGCTGGAAATCCATTTTGACTCCAGACAATGATCTCCGTCGATCATCACGATCTGGTTATAGTCATGGTCGCCGAAATTGGAGCCTAGCACCGTGACAGAGAAATTGCCTGCAGGTAGCCCTGTGTCGGGAACCACCTGCGTCACCACGGGAGCCTGGTAGCAGAAGAACGATGAATTGGAGACACCTGTCTGCGCGTACACTTTTACTCCGATTGGGAGCTCCTTCCCAACTCCGGGCGCAATTTGGGCTGATACAGATGAGTCGGAGATCCACCTTGTTTCCAACGCCACTGTATCACCAACCAGCACCCTGGGAACAGTATTTGATGTGCCAAAACGAGCTCCTGTCACTGTGACTCTGGCCACGTCGGCTGATGTCACGTTGCTCCAGACCATATTTGACACACCGTCGACCCTTGGGGTGGCAAGGTACGTGAAGGTCAAGTCGGCATCGATCAGGGACACGGCGCCAGCCACGGTGACCTGGAAAGGCTCGTCGACGCCAGAGCCTGGCGGCACTAAGCATGTCACATAGCGATCTGTTATCCACTTGGTCTCAGTACACACACTGTCACCTACGATAGCAACCGGCGAGTTGTCCGCGGTACCGAAGCCATGGCCGTATATCGCCACTCGCGGCAACGCCCCAGTCTGTCTGTTGAGCTCAACGCTAGTAATGACGGGGCGTTGGTAGTCCCAGGGCAGCGCCGACTCGCCAGTCATTTCATTCTCTGTGCCCGCATACACCGACACGTTGAAGTCAAGGTTGACACCCACCCCTGGCGCGAGCGTACAGGACAACGAGGTGTCTGACGTCCAGGTCGACGTGCACTGTGTTGCACCGATTTGCACAGTGGCATTGTAATCTGTGGTGCCGAAGTTGATTCCAGTCACAGTGATCACCACGGCATCGCTGTCGTGCATAGCTGTTGTGGGTGCTGAAAGCGGTTCAAACGTGATGCCATCCGGTGCATCGTAATCAAAAGCGGCTGTTTCATCCGTCCAATTGCCCTCCACATTGACACGCACGGTTAGCGCTCCTCCTGCGCCCGGCGCAGTCACGCACGTGAGCGAAGTCTCGGAAACCCAGTTAAGCTGACGGCATGGCGTGTCTCCTACATGCATGGCGTACATTAGAGGCACAGGTCTCTGCTTTATGCTGTCATCGGGCAGCGTTTCCGACACTACAGTATCGTTGCGTCGGAAGCCGAGTCCGTTCACAGTGACAGTCGTAGCACCAACGGTAGGACCGTGGCGGGGGAACACCTGGTCGATCCGCGGGTCATTGTTTTCGATCGTGACTACCTTGTCTCGCACCCGCAGATGGACCATAAATTCAGCGTAACTAACGTCGAACGTAATGGTCAAATTCCTCGAGTCACTCCACACGTGATCTTGAATCGCTTCGAGGACAAGGACACGAATTCCGCTCTCACCATGATTCCAAGATACACTTCCACTCCCGTCAGTCCCATTGAGCACTGTGAATCCCCCCGGGACACCATACAGTGCGGTACCGTTCGCGAACAAAAACGAAAGTGAAACGTACCCATCAGAACCTCCCATTCTCTCCACTTCAACACGCAGGCTCGAAGACTCCTGTACGACAGAAGCCGCGCGAACAGCAATCTGTCCACCATCGGCGGGCGGCGACGCTTGGCATTGCCATCTCGAAACAAGCGCTCGTTGGATGCGAGCGCGCTGCGCTTCTTCTAGCACTGTGTCCATGACGACCACTTCGCTCACTTGTCCTGCGAAGTGGTCCTGGTCCACAACGCCACCGCCACCTGAGACGTAATGAGTTCCGCGGGCACCGACGGTCAAGTTGACATTTCCAGCACGGCCATCTAGTGTAGTCTCGAAAGCGAGATCCGGCGTTGTAGAACCATCCAACCACATCTTCACATGCGTAGTAGATGTCTCAAAAGTCAAGATGTGCATGCAGCCATTGTCCAGGGTTTCAAGGGGCTCAGCAGAATACAAACCGGTCTGTCTGCCCACCACCGCCTGAACAAGACCATCCACCCCGACATGGAATCCGAGGCCTCTGGGCTCTTGCACATTACTTAGATCATTATCACTGATAATCCAACCCGGCGCACACTTACGTCCATTCACGACAGGGTTTGCTGGATTCGCCCCGGAGGGGCATTTTCCACCTGGCAGCGTGTCGAAATTGGGGCTGAATGCCACAAATACAGTTGCATTTTGCGTCTGGCGTCTGACGGAAGTTATAAGCGCATCATCTACACCGTCAAAAACAACGACGCCGTGCTTGGAATACCCCGGTCGCAATCTAGTGTTTTCGTGTACCTCTGGGAAGCCCGCGGCACCGGGAGGCGCTCGTGCTTGCCAACGATCTACGAAAGCGGGGGTCGCGTGTAGCTGACCATCAGGTCCCGAGACATCTAGATCCGATCCCGTTGATGCATCGAGCCAAAGAATTAGGCTGCCGAGGTTGCCGTTCTGCAGGCCAAGACGTCCAGCGACACCCGCTCTGATGTTCTCGATGTTGCACCAGACCTTTCTTAGCATGCTGACATTCTTATCATTCGCACTGGCACCTATGTATTCCGACAAGAACACTTCACTGTCCAATAGGTAGAAGCCATCCTTCGCAGTGGGCTCCGCTTGCTCGATTGCAGCACACGAGGGAGCCCCGAAGTTGAATGCCTTCTCACGCGTGTACGATTGTCCGGCGATCTGGATGGAGACCGATTGATCATGCAAAGCCCCACGCGGCGTGGTGCACATGACACTGGACGAGTTGAACCAGACAGTAGACACGCATGCTGTTGGCCCGATGAAGGCAGCTATGTCCTCGGGACTCGTCTCTCCAAAGTCGACACCATGCAAAGTGACAATTTTGCCACCAGCACTCGTGCCCTCCGACGGCACGACAGATGTCAGTCTCGGTGCTCTGTACGAGAAGTGCTGACAAGAGTCTCCGTCAGCACCATGCAGGCAGAAGCGCTCTGCAAATCCAGACACGGCTAACGAGACATCACGATCAGCTCCAACACCGGGCGGAACCGTGCACAAGAGTGACGTTGCTGACTGCCACGAAGTAGTGAGGCATTTTGACTCACCAATCATCACGTCAGACGCACCGTGGTCAAGAGTGCCGAAGTCCTGTCCTAGCACCGATATAGTTGCATGCCCTGACGTGGAATATGCCCGCGACAGGTCCGAAATAGCAGATATACTCGGTGCCGCGTACGACAGGGAACCCAGGTAAGTACTGGCAGCCTGCGAGACTGTGACAATCGCCGCAAGATTACCACCGACGCCCGAGGGAGGCTTGCATGTGATTGAGGTAGCTGAAAGCCACTTTGATGCTGCACACGCAGTGCGGCCTACACGCAGCATCGGCGTCAAGTCGTGCACCCCGAAGTTGGCGCCGGTGAAGGTCATCACAGTTGCTGCACCCGAAGCCCAAACAGCTGGATGCACAGCAGTGATTTGGGGCTTTGTATAGTTAAATGCTTCCTGCAGAATCGAAGTACCAGAATTCACTTGCACAGAGACTGCATGCTTCAAGCCCATCCCAGGAACAACAACGCACCGGATGCTCGAGGCTGACACCCATCGAGTCGACGAGCAATCAGAGAATCCGACCTGCGCCGCTGGTGTTGTATCATCGAGACCAAAGTTGGAGCCGTATATTTCGATCACCCCACCCGATTCTGTGAAACTCGAATTGGGATCGTTGACTTTTTGCACAGCGGTGACGACAGGTGGAAGTACAAAGTTCAGCCTTGCATCAGCGTGTGTATCTGAAGTTTGCCCTAAGAAGGTCACAGCAACGTCTGCAGAGGACCCCGCTGGTCCACCTGCGACCGAGCACTCGAGCGCCGAGTCAGAAGTCCACGTTACAGAAGAACACGGCGTGCTCCCGACAGCAACCGTCAGAGTGCTGTCGTTAGGCTCCGAAATCCCGAAATTCAGACCCATTACAGGCAGGGCCGGATGCCCAGTCGATGGACCAGTATTGAACCCGAGCTGAGTCACCCTGGGTGCATCGTACGAGAACCGTACAGGCGGACCGTCGAGGCTGTCCTGCATGCCGATGTTGACCTTCACAGTAAGGTTTACTCCTTGTCCAGGGGCAACCGAACATCTGAGCGATGAATCAGAAATAAAACCCACACTAGCACAAGCAGTATTTCCCACCCGCGCAGTGCCGTCTAGCGGTGGTGAGGGCCCGAAGCCAACACCATGCATCGTAACCGTCCTTGCTCCTTCATCCGCAATCGCACCGTGATCAGGTACAACAGACGTCACTTTCGGCGCGAAGAAGGAGAACGTTGGGCCTTCCACTCCCAGCGTTGCTCCACGGTCAGCAACAATCCGATGTCCAGCGCCGGTGCCGCCAGAAACGCTCCCCATTGCAGACGTGTCGGAGATCCATGTTGACCACGCGCACGTCGTAGGACCAACCCGGAGTCCAAAGTCCACTGGGGAGAGCCCAAAGTTGATGCCAGTGACATTCATCTCGTAGCCACCCAGGGTTCCCGCAGACGTGCGTGTTGAGTTTTCTATTTTTGGCAAGTCATACACGTAGCTGAAGGAATCATCTAAACTTGCGACATGCCCAGCGATGTCCATCTCCAAGTTAAGAGCACGGCCATGTTCGCCAATTACTCGCAAATGCAGCGCAGTATCTGAGGTCCACGAAGCATTGACCATCCTCCCTTCAACTTGAGTAGTGATGGGTTTCGACCAAGTGCCCAGATTCTCTCCATACATCGTGACTATCCGTCCTGCAATAGGGCCATTGGCTGGACTTGCTGAAGACAAGAGCGGATCATCATAAGATACGGCCGCGGGCAGAATGGAGACGGCAGAAACTTCATTCTGGATTGCAACGTCGTGTGCAACACCGAAGCCCGGCGCGGTCGTACAAGTGAGCGTTGTTTGAGAAATCCATTGAGAGCTGCTGCACAGCGTGTCGCCAAGTCGAATAGCCACTGTATTGTCCTGCACACCAAAGTTGTGGCCCATCACTTGCACAATACTTGCACCTGCTGCCGGCATGTTCGACGGATTGACGCCCGTGGGCTCCAGTGCAGGACGGAAGCTGAATGCTGCAGCCAATGTGCCGGATGCGCCACCGGGCATAACCACTTTCACCAGTTTGTCGCGTCCGCTGCCTACAGGCAACATGCATTTCAGGGTTGTGTCGGAAATCCACGTGTTTGACTGACATGCGCTGTCGCCAACCGAGACTGCTGCCGAAGGATCTGAATACCCAAAGCTGGCGCCGATGAGTGTTACTGTCGCCACACCAATCGATGCAATATCGTCGCGTGGTTTCACAACGTTGATCGTAGGTGGCTTGTAGTCAAAAATATCCACTGACAGACCATGTGTTGTGCGCTGGCAGCCGCTCCAGGTGGCGTGTGACGGACAAGCAACCGTTGTGTCGACGGAAACACTGCGAGCTGCAGCGTCACGAGTGCCTCCACGCGGAGTAACACAACGAACACTGCTCATGGAGAGCCATGTACTCGATGAGCATTCCGTGGCACCGATAGACACCACGATCTTGCTTGGTGCTCTGGGTGGATATATCATTCCGTGAGCATTACTGTCACCGAAATTGAATCCCTCAATCGTAATTGTGTCACCACCACGAGTGAAGCCTGTGCTCGGTACCGCACGGCGTACACCGGGCACATCGTTCATGATAGGGATTTCAGCAGCCATCGGTTCAATGGGCGCCTCTGACAGGGCGGCTTCCAAAACCACAAAGAAACTACGATTGAGGAGGTTGATCCCCGCGGGAGCATCTCCATAAAACTCTTCCCTATTCAGCAGCAGTGCTGGAGCGGGGTCGATTACCCGGTCCGATGAATCGCCGTGTCTCCAATCGACAGTACCAACGATACCAGAGAACTCGTGGCCATCGTTGGCAGTGGAATTTGCGGTTCGATAGCGAATGCGGACGTACCCGTCGCTGCCGCCAGTGCGTTTAATTACTCCCTTCGGTGTTGCCACTCCTTGCGCAACCGGTAGACGACCGAGCCCCTTCCACGAGAACAAGAAACGCCCCGCAAAAGCAGGCGGGTCACAATTGCTCTTCTTCCAGCGAGCGCAGAGTGCACGATTCACTTTGATGCGATTCTCATCCGTGAGTATTTGCTTGTAGATCACCATCTCTCCAATGTCTCCGTGGAAATGACCGCGGCCAGATGGGCCCAACCCTGTGCTCCTGGATCCGAGAACCATGTTCAAAGTGGGCTGGGAGACATCGGCGAGTTGCCACCATGGGGGATCCTCACCCGATCTGGTCAATTCGAAGCCAGCCTCAATGTTCCCGTCAATGTAGAGCCGGTAGAAGTTGGCAGAAATCTGTAACGACAAGATTTGCCATCCTGCCGAGAATTGCTCTTGTGAAACAGCAGTTGTGTCAGTACCCGCCACAGGCCTCACTACTTTATCTTCATCAAGGTAAATGCCAACTCCGCTGCCACCCCCAGCAATATCGTTATCACTGAAGATCCATCCCGGTGCACAAGGTCTCGACATGCCGTAAGGAACTGCAAAGTAGTAGCTGTCACCATTTTTCGGGTAAGAAATGCCAGGAGGTGCCTTCAATACATATCTATCTGGCAAGTGCGGGGTCCCGCCGGCAGGATAGTACTCTAGGTCTTCGTAAGTTAGGGTCCTACCCTCTTCGTTGTCGCCTGTGTACAATCGGAATCGCGGATTGAGATTCGTGGGAGTTGGTTTCACAAAAAGGCCATCATCGGGAGATTGAAGCCACATTTCTTTGCCATCGTCTGAAATGTAAATCACAGGACGCGCGACGCAAACACCGCGGGTGTCACGGAAACTCGTCGCTGGCCGTACAGCTATGAAGAGCGTCATTTCGTTCTGAGGCCGCATGAGCACACGGTTAGCGATCATCGAATCATCGATGCCATCGAAGCGCAGGAATCCATCCACCAGCTGAGGGCGTTTGTTTTGATCGCTCTGCGTGAATACAAAATCATCTTGGCCCTGCAATTTTGGCGGCTGGAAACGGGGACTCCACTCCCGCACGTACTTCACCGACCGCACCGGGCCGTCTGCTTCGAAATCATAAGCCTTACTGGGATCCATCCAAATGATTGGAAGCGGGTATGCCATTCCGAGACGATTGACAACACCGCCTCCACTGTAATCGATCGCGTTAGGCAAAGTTCCAGTCTGGTTCCGCACGGTGACAGAAACAGGCAAACCATCCATCAGTTCGACATTACCGGGCGCGTCGCAAAGAACGATACTTTCTGACACCCACTGCGTGCGTGTGCAATCTTTGTTGCCAATCCGAGCCTTTGGATTGTAATCGCTAGTTTCGAACCGATGTCCAAAGATAGTGATAAGGTTGCCACCATCAATGATTTCGTTCTTGGGTTCGACCGCAGTCACTTCAGGGGGCGGATAGTACGAGAACGAAGCCAGCAGAGTACCATACCCTTGATAAATCCGTACGCGAACATCCAACCCGTTGCCAACGCCTGGTCCGACCTGACAGACGACACTCGAATCTGAGTTCCACTGCGTCTCGACACAAGCTGAGTCTCCAACGTATGCCACCGCACCTGGGTTCTCCAAGTTTCCGCTCGTTTCGTTTCTTACGCCGAATCGCACACCAAATATGGAGAGAGGTCCCCCGATTTGACTGGGATACACGCCCGTCTGAGGCGCCGATAGCAGTACGGGTGCAGGGAAATAATCAAACGCTTTCTTGAGTTCCGCTGACTCGCCCCGGAACTCAACTTTGACTGCTAAGTTCTTTCCAGACCCAGGTGGCACACCGCACAGCAAGGACGAATCTGAAACCCAGTCTACTTCCTCAACAAGACCCATCTTCATCGGAGACAAACACTTGAGCCTTCCTACCCATCCGTGAATCATCGGAGGCGGAACGGAACCAAAATTTCTGCCCGTAATGGTAAGATACTGCAGTCCTGCCGGAGGCCCATTCTCAGGATCGACAGACAATATCACGGGTTGATCATACGAAAAGGTAGCGTTGACCACGTTTGACTCTAGCTCATTTACAACGACGTAGACATTGTTTGTTGAGTGGCCGGGAGCAACGACACACGCCATACTCGTATCTGAGATCCATCCTGTGCACACAGTGGTTGTTCCCCCGAGTACCATCTGCTGCTCTTCGACCGGCGACGGACCAAATCCGGCCCCCAGCACTGTGACCATGGTACCTCCTGTCGCTGGACCATTACCTCCGACAAAGGATTCTGATAGGATCGTCGGGCCTGAGTACGTCACGGAGGTTTCTGAAGAATTCCCCTCGCTCTGGATCCCCCATCGGGCCACGGCGACGTGGACAGCCCCGGGACTTGTTCCGGCTGGCACTTTGCACGACAGCGAGGTATCAGACGTCCAGACAATATCTGGGCAGACCGTCTTTCCAATGCTCGCACGCATATCTGCCGCCATGGTGTCTCCAAAGTTCTGACCCATGATAGTGAACACGCCGCCTCCCGTAGTCGGCGACGTACGCCCAGATTCGTGGGTAATCCAGGGAGCATCAAAGTGATATCCGGCATCTCCTCGGATATCGCCAGCCCTTGATCCCACGAAGACTGACAGCGCATTGGCATACGCTCGCTGCCGACCCACTGAGCAAACTGCTGACGAATCAGATACCCAGATGAGCGGGCCAACAGTGTCACCGAATTCGCACTTGGTGCTTATCGTCTCATTGCTCTTCCCCATGTTGGCGCCAAACACAGTGACAAATGCAGAAGAAGCTGGCGGGCCGTTCATCGGCGCCACAGCAGTGATGACGAGCGCGTCGTACGTGAAGACATGCACAGCGCTTTGCATCTCCAGAGAAATCTCAACTGTGGCATCAAACTCTGTTCCCCATCCGTAAGGCGACTTGCAAACTACGACGCTGTCCGATACCCAAGTGCTACTCTCGCACGTTGTGCTTCCCAAGGTCAAAAACGGCGTGTTGTCAACGTGACCAAAGTCAGAGCCCATGAAGGTGATACTTTGACCGCCCATCACAGGAGCGTTGTTCGGCTGCAAGTACGAGATCTGAGGCTGCGGACGGAAAGGGTATTTGATTGTGGACACAGATTGGGACCCAGTGACCTCCACTCTCACAGGCTGTTCGCCAGTGCCAGCCGGCGTGAGACATGACGCCGAGGAGTCTGAGGTCCACACGGACACGTGGCAAGCCGTGTCTCCGATCCACACCTTAGGTGTCATATCGTTCGGGCCAAAATTTTCGCCAAATATCGTCAAGGTGTACTCGTCACCTGAAACCGAAGGCGGGTGTCCATGCGGCAGGAGCGCGGTGATATTTGGAGGGTCGTAGGAAAATGTCGCAGCGTATTGCACGGCGGCAGAGACTGGATAGGTTGTGCCGCCAAGGCTGACACTGTCAATCTCTGCCCCTAGTGTCGCCGCTTCAGTTGCATCATACCTCGTCCCCATCGTGATGAGCACCTCAACTTGGACCCCAGCTGTTAGGAGCCGGCGTGTAGATCCAGCATTAGAAACATTTGCCACCCGCACGCTCACGTCATCGACTGGCGCACCGACCCTCGACGCAACAGCTTGACGAATCTGGAACTGGTATTCCGGGTGTAATCTCCATGTATTCAAGTCTAGGCCCGGCACTGTCAGCTTTAATTGCACAGAGCAGCCTTCGACCTCGCCGATAGCAACGCAGATGGGATTGAGACCCGTGCCAGCGGATGACTGTACTCGGATCGAAGTGTCGGACAGCCAGAGAGCCGAAGGTTGTTTAGTGTCACCAATTTGGACGGTAGGACTCGAATTGTTCATGCCGAATCCACGACCGAATATGGTGATTTGGCCCCCAGTTCCGGCTTTAACATTATTGGGAGCAGACCCAGTCACCCAGGGCCGCGTGAACATGAAGGTAGGCGCACCATCGCCAGCATGTTCGATACCGATTCCATCTTCAAATACCTTTAGATTCACTTGAAAGGAATTGTGAGACCATGTCGGAGTGTAGCACACAATTTCGGTGCCATTGAGCCGATCACCTCTGCCCAGCCGCACCGACTCACCCCGCGAGTACTCAACAAGGCCGTCAAATAGAGCTGGCGGATGATTCACCCAAGTACCTGTGTACCATGCGCAAGAATAGGGGGAGTCATAGGTCGGTGGCACGCGGGTGCCCACCACCTTGATTTCCGTGAGGAAGACACTCGCAGATTCTTGTGACCTGCTGCTAAAATAGCGTACATAGCGGGCCTTCATAGGAGGGTCGATCTGAATCGTCCTTCCCACGGGGGACTCATTTCCACACTCGCTATATGTCCCACAACTGAAGACGGTTGCCTCTTCGCCGGAAAACGACCCATTTGATGACAGCTGTGCCTTCTGGTTGCAGTAGCTTTTGCCAATGCTTCCGTGGACTTTGTCGAACCAGCGCGAAATCTCATAGATCAGATATTCTTCTCCCAGATCCACTTGAACGTGAACATTATCTTTGCACGTAGGGCAGCATTCGGACGAGAAGATGCTGTCTTCGTGCTTGCCGTCGGTGAGCACCTCGAGTATCGTGCCATTGCTGTCCGGACCTGTCGGAATATCAACGATCACAGATCCTGTGGAGTTGTGCCAAAGAAGACGCCGCTGTGCTGCGTGAAGCGCAGATTCATGCGCCTTTGACCACGTGCGGTTGACGTACGTCCCATTTACATAAACGCTGGACAGACTAACAGTCGCATTTTGCATCAAGTCTTTTCTGGGCATGAGGACAAGATTGGCGTCAAAGCCCGACCCCGTCACCGTGACAGCATAGCCGCCACCCACCATGCCAGAAGAGGCGTCAACACGCTTCCAATACGTGGGGCGATAAGGGACGCAAAGGCTCTCTTCAGCAGAATCACTCGAGCAGTAGGGGTCCAGAACAACCACGTCCACCTGCGAGGGCAGGACAATGCTGGCCATCGGGGTCTTTTCTTCTGTTTTGACCGTGCATTCGAATGAGCGAGGCTCCTGTAGCAGCTCGTTGTCGACCAGCGGGACCGTGAACAATTTCATGCCTAGCTCCGTGTGTCCCCAAGATACTACGCCAGATACAGCAATGAAATCAGTGCCCTCTACAGCGGCAAAGGACGCCGTCTTCTTGACCATGGCCGCTTTTTGCTGCGCAGGAGTCCAACTGGCCCAGCTCTCGTTCAAGGTGCCCGCCTGCAATCGGTGAGACGGCGCGTGCGCCTTGCATTCGTACGCCAACTCGAGATACCCGTCAGCCTGATCTGTTCGATTTACACCGATCACAGCATACTGCCAGGACTCTTGCACAACAAAAGAAGGCTGAGCCCACACGATCGTGCCCGCTGAGACATCATGTGCACACGCACTGATATTCCATTTGATGCAGAGCGCACGCTCAACGTTCTGCTGCTCCCGTCCCGTCAGTGTCCGGTTGAACATAATGATATCGCCCATCTGACCACGAAAGAAGGGCTTTAGTCCTCCTAGCGTAGCCCTCTTGCCTAGCGTGAGGTGCGCCGTGCCGGCCTCCACATTCACACCCCGAGGTGTCTGCTCGTCCGCGCCAAGGATTTCAAGCTCCCGTGCTTTGCTCACACCGTTGTCCAGAGACCCATCTACATACATTTCAAACGCGTCCGCGTGACCCACCAGTGTCATGACGTGGAATTTATCTTGCCTGAAATCACTTGATGACACAAAGCTCTCAGGACCTACGGTTGGTCGGAGCAAGCCTCCTGGAGCTGCCTGCAGCCCGACACCATTGACTGGGGTTGCATATAAATCATTATCACTGATGATCCAGCCTCCGTTATCGTTACTAGAAACCTTCGCCACCACGAATGCAGTCAAAATGGACCCGCCGCGCAATTTGGAAGCTGTCATGAAAGTGTTAACGCCATCAAACTCAACACGGGCAGGTTCGCCATCCTCCCGCCGGTAAAGGGGCCGTCCAGCAACATCATCCTGTGACAGCACCATCGAGTCTTGCGACTTCTGGCGCGATGACCACTCCTTGACCTTAGTGCAGGGCGCGTGATCAACTGCATAGAACGATGAGTTCCAGTCCATGGCACGCGACGACTCTGAATCAGGCTCGCAATCCAGTGAGATGGTTTCTTCCGCCACGGGATCCAACCAAAGGAAGGGAGGATAAAATGTACGATTCGTGCCCAGCATTGTTACTGCGATATCCACTGACTCGGTCCGCAGCCCACAATAAGTTGGCACTGCATCGCTATTAGATTGGAACGTCGGATCGAGCAGGTAGAAACCCGGCTCGGCTGACGTGCCCGACTCTGCCAATCCGTCCGCCAATGAATTGCATGTAGGCGACGATGCAGCAAACTGCAAAATCGGCTGGTCCGCGGCCTCCACCGAGACGGACTTATCTCCACTTCCAAAGGTCAACGAAAGGCCATACCGTGCGTTATCAAAGAGCCTCTGAGTACGACATGACAAGCTGCTGTCGGAGACCCATGTCGCTGTGCTGCACGGAGATGAGTCGCTTCCATTGTAGGGTGCCTTAGCAATCGACATTTTGACAGCTGTATCGCCCAGACCAAAGCCACTGCCGTAGATGGAAATCACAGTGTCCCCTGCCAGCGCAACATAGGTGGTGCCATCAGAGCTCTGTCCCCTCGCAGTGGAGATTGCGGACACCTGCGGAGTCGCATAGTCAAATGAGCCTGGCTTTGATCCCTCTTGCCGCCCAGCAGTCACATGGATGTCGTGTTGACGACCGGTTCCAGCCGCTAATTTACACTCAAGACTGGAATCTGATGTCCATCGTGAAGCCTCACAAGCGCTGCCACCGACCCGTACTGTCGGCGTGCTGTCATAAGTACCGTAGTTGGAACCGGTGATCGCAAGAGTAGCAGTGCCCGGCGTGTGCGTCAAACTCTGCACAGTTGGAGCCGCGTACTTCCATGCGGATACAAGCGTGGCTGTGAAGTCACGTACTTCGAGCTTGATGTTGCGGAGGTCTTTGCCAACACCAGCTGGAACCAGAGCAATGATGGTAGTGTCGTTATGCCACACGGTCGACGCCGACACAGAACCTCCAAAGATCGCCACTGGCGGTCCATGATCATTCGCCTCGTCTGAGGTTTCGCCGAACCCAAGTCCGTTCAAGACAACCGTGGTGTTGACAATATCTACTACTGGGCTCGAGATTCCAAAGAGTCTGGGATTGTTGAAGAACATGAAAGGCACCAGTGCCGTGCCAACCACTTGATCAACTGTAACAGTAGGATAGAAAGTTGTGGGATACGGCTTGTCTGTTGTGGCAAAGCAAGAGATACTCGAATCTGACAGCCAGGTCACGTTGCTACACGCGACACCTGAAAGATTCACGTGAATATCCGAGTGGTGCGATGGCCCGAAATTGGATCCGAATAAGGTAATCACACCTCCACCCACGATTGGCAGCTTGCCTGGAGTCAGGGAGTCGACCACTGGGCTACTATATGTGAAGCGGTGTCCTATGTCTGGAAAGTTACAGCCAAGAGCGTGAATGGTAACATTGTGATCGCGACCAGTGCCAGGCTTGACGGCACATTCCATGCTAGACTCACTGTGCCAAGTCACCGGCCCACAGGAAGTGTCACCAACGGTAACGTTGTGGTTGAATTCTGCGACTCCAAAATCCGTTCCAGTGATGGTGATGACGGCCCCGAGCGTTGGGGCCCTAAAATCCTGCGACGGGCCTTCGATGCGCGATATAACAGGACGCACCATCGGATGCGCGTTCAGAGGAGCAACCAAGTAATCACTGTCCGCCACCCGGATCGACACATTCAAACTTGTGAATGGTCCATCGCAGATGAGCGGTTCAGGAAGCCTGCACAACACAGACGAATCGGCCACCCAGCGTGTGGTGTCGCATGCGGTGTCACCGACGAAGGCGAGGAGAACTGCGCTATCGTTCGAGGGACCAAATCCGGAGCCGGTAATTGCAAGGAGCGGCGCATCCCTGATCCTCTGCATCAGCGAAGGTCTGGGGATGTCGTAGGACAACCCATCAGGGGCATCATACCGCACCTCAAGGACTGCACTACGCTCAGCCAATGTGACAGTCACATCGATGCCAGTTTTCTGCGTGCTTATGCCAGCAGCCACTAAGCAAGTCACTGATGTCTCTGACACCCAGTTCGGAGTGTCACACTTTGTGCTGCCCACACGGATCTCGACGCCATCAGCGAAGCTAGAGCCCATGGGGACACCGAAGTTTGTGCCTGTGAGGGTGAGGATTGAACCGCCTAGGGTATCCAGCCCAGCCGCATCATTCCACGTTAGCAGGGAAATAGGCTCGAAGGAAAGAGAATCTTGCTCGGCCGTGTCACGCCTGTTAACAGGCATAGTGCCGCACGCCAAAGATACCATCGCGTTGTCGACGTGATATTCCCAGTAGGGGCTTAGGCATGTCACAGTCTCGTCATCCACGATAGTCGCGTTAGTCGATTTACTCAGCATGCCATTGGTGAAGGAGCAAACAGATGTATCGAGGCAGGACTGCAATCCCATGCCTGATAGCGTGATAGGAGTACCGCCTGCAGCGGCTACGGCTTTCGGGTTGAAATCGCTGAAGCTCCACCCGAAGTAAAAGTCTGCACTGGCTTGCGGGCCATTGGCGCAAGGCTCAGACCCGTCACTCTTGCACATCTGATTCGATGGCAGAATGTCGCTGTTGAGCTCATTGATCACGCTATCGTTGTAAAGCACGCGGAAAAATGCATCTGCGTACTGGGGCCCAGCAGTCCACTGCGGCGGACTGCACGAAAGCTCTGTGGCATTGAGCACCGTTGCTTGTACCTGCACATCAATGGACTCGTTCTTGCAGTTCTCGAGATGACACCACTGGCAGAAATAAGTGGAAGACGAAGAGAAGCCCGCACCCGTGACTATCACGGGTGAACCCACTCCGCCCGCCGAGCTCTCAGCAGGCGAAACTGAGGTCCAGAAATGCAAGACTTGAATGAAGTCATGCTGACCACTGACGCCAGCGAAGTGCAAGACCCCACTTTCGTACTCGTTTGCGGGGCTTGCATCTTCGACTTGCAGATAGAACACTTTGATAGGGCTAACCCACTCTGCAGGAGTCTCGCAGCTAAACGCTCCCGAGTTCGAATCGTACGTAACGCTGGAACGAAACGACTCCGAAGCTGGCATGTCTGTGTCAGGATCGAGGCTCCACAGGACACATGTATACTGGGTCGACGAGCCGGAGCCAGCCATAAAGCCCGCTGGCGCAAGAAACGTGAGCAGATCCCCACTACCCAGCACCCTGGTCTTGTCCACTTGCGACCATTGCACGTCATCAGGTCCTTGCACTGTAATCGTCAGATTCGTCCTACTTCCAAGGTGGGTGTTATAGGACGAATCCACGGCAAACAGCTCAAGAACTAGTGTGCGATCGCCAGATTGATAGACCAAATTGTCTGGGATGTCGAGCGTAAGATTCTTGTCGAAATCGTCGCCGAATCCAAACTCCCACCAGAATGAACAACCGTTGCTGTCATCCTGCTGGCACCCAGCGCACTCAGAGCAGTTGTTTGCACGGACAACTAAATCTACCACACTTGGCAAGTTGCTGTCGCAATGTGAGGGCACTTTCATATGCACAAGCGAGGTGCATGCGTTTTCAGTATATGCCCGAACGAAGACCAAGGCATAGCCGTCTGCACCGTCCGTGCGTCCAACCGAAACTTGCACTGACCCCTGGCCCTCCTTCACAATCACCGTGTCCGGCTGATTCCACTGAATCACACCTCCGTCCGTCTGCAGAGAAGTACACTGAGACATGGCTCTCTCAAGACAGAGGGCGCGTCCGAGCCTTTCGATGGCCAACGCGCTGAGTGCCTCATCATACTCCAGGAACTCCAGGACTTCGCCTTTGAAAGAGGGCAACGAACGAGTCCGGCCAACTTGTCCGCCAAAGGTGTCGACTTCAAACTCGTAGATCATGTCGGGCCCCCTGCCAAGTTGCAACTGTCCTTTTGAGGCTGGCGGCTGGCAGGCTGCGGGGCCGCTGGCCAGTTGACCATTGATGCGCAACTCGCAGGCACCAGCTTGAACCAGCATGCTCACTAGCATTAGGCTGCCGTTCTGCATAGATGCCGAAACATCAGCTGTCAATCGCTGGTCGCCGACTTGCATGATCAGATTTGAACCGGAGTCCTGGAACAGACCCAATCCGTGCACCGGAAGTCCATCCAGTGAGGCATTCAAGTAAACACCCTCGAGCCTCGAATCTGTGCTGTTCACCTCCGTGAAAATCACAGTAGTGCCTTGCGAGGGTTCAGCGCGCATGACCAGCACGAATGTCACCTCGTCCGATTGTCGGGCGTTCTTGCCGCTAAGAAACTGGTCCACAGTCGAGAAGTCGATACTCTGCGCCCCAGTCTGGTCCTCTCCCGCAGTTTTTAACCGAGGAGCCGTGCCGGCACTGGATCCTAGCAGCCGCGAAAGAGATTCACCTGTGCGCGATGTCCATGATTCAACCCATTGTCCGTTGTATGGCCCGCTTAACTGGATGCTCAGCAAGTCGTCAGCGCTGTACCACGCCGACGGCTCTCCCCAGGGCCCTAAGATCGCTATCCAGTCCGGGTAGTAAGAGAAGCCTCTGTTCAGGTGCCCCGACGCCTCGCCTACAATGACCGTAATCGTAAGGTAGGCCCCGCGTCCGGGAGGCACGTCACATCTGATGGCTGTGTCATTCCACTCCGTCTGTACGCATGGTTGCCCACCAATCGTCACACTGCGGGATCCGGTCCCAAGGAAATTCTGGCCAACAATTGTAATGTTGCCTCCAGAACCCCGGATAGGAGAAACTGCAATCCATCTTGCAATGATCGGGGGCACGACGTACGAAAATTTAGGGAAACTGTCAACGAGCGCGGAGTGCGCTGTCACTCCGTCTGTGCTCACGGACGGCGCAACGTCCAGAGTGTCGCAAGTGAGGTCTACGGAATCAGTGCACCCTGGAAGTACACAAGTGAGCTCCGTGTCTGACGTCCACGTGGTTTCGGTACAAGCTCTCCCGCCCACCGACGCCACAACAGGTAAGCCCGATACAGCTCCAAAGTTTTGGCCAAACAACGTCAGCACCTTACCGCCAGTCGTTGGTCCCATACCCGGTGTCATTGCCTGCACCGTAGGAGCGTCGTAAGAGAACACATACGGCAATCTATCTGTACCGCCCAAGATATCGACAGTGGCATTGAGCGCGTCGCCGCTTCCACTTGCCAATGCAGCACTGATCGACGTGTCCGATGTCCACGCAACGTTGCTCAGAGACGTGTGGCCTACCGTCAAGGTCGGCGCGCTGTCTTCAATACCAAAGCAGGTGCCGATTGCAGCGATGATATCTCCCGTCGCATGCGTTGGCCCATGAGTAGGATTCAGACCAGTGAGCACCGGATCACGCACATAGTAGTGCAAACCGGTACCAGTGCCCGTCAGACCACCAGAGATTACGGATACATCAGTTTCAGCATGACAATCGGCGTGTTGAGTCACCGGAGGCCAGGCATCCATGTAGGCTGGCGTTTGACAGCGGATGGAGGAATCTGAGATCCACGTCAACGAATCACACAGTTGGGAGCCCACGCGCGCAGATACGTCTCCAGTCTGAGACTCCAGACCAAAGTTTACCCCAGTGATTGTGAGATTTGCCCCGCCGTGCACCCTTGATGCGGCTTGCCCGTTGAGATTGAAGCTGGTCGCAAGCAACGCGTTTACGGGATCCGGAATCACGCTGAAGATCCGAGGAGCATCGTAGGAAAACGTCTCAGTCTCAACGGTACCCACTTCCGTGGTAGCCGCGCCCCCGCTGCCGCGAATGACTTGCACATCTACCGCCAGCTGCGTACCTTGACCAGGGGGGACCGACTCGCAGACCAAAGCGTTGTCTGAGATCCAGGAGGCCGTGCCACACGCGACTGAACCGACGTTGATCTGGACAGATGACGGGGCAGTGATCCCAAAGTTCCACCCATAAACCGTTAGCTGCGAGCCGCCAAGGACGGGAGCGTTGGTCGGAGCCATTCCCCAAATGTTTAAATCATTGTAACCCATGGTGATAGACTGGGTGCAACCAGCAGTCGCAGGGCTCCCCCAACGGGACATGAGCACCGCGTGCCCTGTTCCTGCACCAGGACGGACAAAGCAGCTGACTGAGGAGTCGCTGATCCAGGTTGGTTTCGAGCAGTTGGTCTGGCCAATAGTGACAAACAAATTGCCAGGCTTCACAGCGCCGAAGTTCTTGCCGGAGACATATACGCGACCACCCTCCTTGGGCACTGCAAGTGTGTCGGTCGCAGTGGCACAGGGTGCGTCGTACTTGAACGCCCCAGGCAAAATATTACTTGCACGAGTTGGGTGCGCAATCTGTACTCCAATCGCACCACCCTTAGTCTGATGCGCGCTGTCGCACAGAACACTCGTATCGCTGATCCACGTTGCATCTCCTGTATCAGTGCCACCTAGCACACATCCGAAGTCCTGCTGCGACTTGCCAAAATTGAAGCCCTGTACAGTAATTTGGGTGCCGCCGACAGACGGTCCATTGGTAACGTCAATACTTACAATTTGGGGTGCGTCGAATGTAAAGGCGTCTTCGAACGTCGCATATCCATCCCCACCATATGCAGGAACTTGCAGTACGACATCGCGAGGCTGGAAGCCCGCGAAGCGCACTTTGCACACAATTGAGGTGTCAGATATCCACTGCGAAGAATTGCATGCCGCGTCTCCGACACTCATGCTGGGTGAGTTGTCTGCATACCCGAAGTTGGCACCACGCACTGTTATATCCCGGGCTTCAGAAGCAACAGTAGGACCGTTGGCGGGATCGAGGCTGGCGAAGAGGGGGAGCTTTCGATATTGAAAGGTGTCCACCCCATTCCCCGAAAGCGTGTCTACTGTCACAACGGTATCAACAGTTTTCCCAACATCCTCAAACCTTGCATACCTTTGCGCATCCGACAGGCAGAGCAACGACGAGTCAGAAACCCACGTCACATTCAGACACTCGTGGCCTCCAATGGACGCAGTCGGCGCAGGAACGCCAGATGCACCAAAGTTCTTGCCCCTGACAGTGACTATGGCCTGGTTGCCCGAAACATTGAAAAAATTGGCAGGAAGGAGGCTCTCGACGACAGGAGAATCGTAATGCATGAAATCAAACGTTGTAGAGACGCCAAAGATGCTCACCGATATGCTCCTATTCACACCTGTGCCTTCAGTATCAGCCACCACTCTCATTGAAGAGTCTGAAATCCACTCAACATCGGCTGTTTTCCCATTGAAATCTGCTTCCACTCCTCCTGTCGCATCTTCGAAGCCGAAATTTGAGCCAGTAACAGTCACGGTCGTCGATCCTATGATTGGGACGTTATTGGGTGACACATTGGTAGCGGACGGGCCATCCAGAGTGAATGCGTACGCACCTTGTGTGCGATCAATACCCAATCCGGGCCCGTCGCCCTGCCCCAGCCTAAGGAAAATAGGATGCTGGAAGCCAAGGCTCCACTGAGGGGCCCGGCACACCAACTTGGATGTGCTGAGCACATCAGCAGCCGGGACGGTGCCGTTGGGTGTCTTGAATTCCAGGGCGCACATCGTGTTACGTGTGACCGAATCTGTCCAAGAGTACCTTTGCGCACCGCTCGCTGGTGGACACGATTCATTGACAGCCGCTGCATACCAGACGCAGTGGTAGTTGTTTGCAGTCGTGTCGAAGTTGTTGCCTGTGAGTGTCACATAGAAGCCACCTGCAACCGGGCCTCGCGACGGAGACGGTGTACCGCTCCAGTAGACCAGACGTCAAGAACTGCTGGTTGTCGACAATCTCAACTTCCTTGGTGCGTTCTCCAGTCACATCGAAGGTCGTGAACTCAGAAAATGACTTGGAGATAGTGATGAAGAAGCTTCGTTGCTCGTCAAACATGTCGTTGTCCTGAATCTCCACCTCAACGTACTTATCAGTCGAGTCCCCATGATTCCACTTGAGGAATCCCTCGGCGTGTACGTAATCCCTACCTGCCAGCGCAGTGCCATCTGACGTGTTATAAAACACGATGGCAGCGCCGTCGCTTCCATTGATGCGTGAGATAGGGATCCTAGTCACCAAGTGTCGGTATGCTCCATTACGGTACTCGCCCTCTGGAACCATCACTTTCGAGGAATCACGCCATTTCGCAATGCCCGCCGCGACAAAGCCCCCCGCAACTGGGGCGCCATCAGAAGCAATCGATACAGACGCGTCCGCCGGGACTGTGCCTGCTGCCACCAGTCTGGTCACTAAGTCGTTTTGGAACGTCGTGCTTGAAGCAAGGTCGCGCTGCAGCGATGTTGCAAAGGATTCTGATAGACCCACAAACTTGATGCTTATGCTGATGACGAGAGAGCTTGTATAATACAAGAGGCGCCTGCTTCCGCCAGTCGGCGCGTCGGCAATCGACAAAAGCACAACGTTACTCGCGTCCACCCCAGCTGCTTCCGCAATGGAATCAGTCAACTGCGCAAGCACGGCTTCATTGGCCAGCTCCTCCGAAAGACCTGTCAAATCGATCTTCATCGTCACTGAAGCACATCCATCGCGCCATCGTAGACACATTGACCTCTCAATCATCTGGCGCTCTGAGTCCGAGACAGCCACATCAAACACCACAACTTCAGCTATGTCACCACGAAAGAAGCCAGAGCCGCCAGCCGCATTGATTACTCTTTCCAAAGCTGCTGGGTACGTTCCGACATGTATCTTTTCAGTGCCGCCGCCGCCGTTGGTCACGCCGCTCCTCACGCACATTTGTACACCGACTTGATATTTGGACATCAAATAGTCCTCGACTTTGTGGACGTCGGCGATATTAAGCTCGCTGGACCAGACCAGGAGCTCGGCAACAGAGCCCTCCCACGTGCCACCAGAACCAGACTTGCCCAGATATTTGTAAACATCCGTACAAGAACTTACACCTGAAGTAATGAGAGTGGTGACCATGAAGCCATTCCCACCACCTGAATAGAGCGACGCATTTTGCCCGTTCACCCGAGCCTGCGACTGCACGAAGCATGCGCCATCGAGGCCACTCCCTGTGTCGGCTCCGAAGAGGAACATTCCACCGGACGAAGATTCGCAGAAAGAATACGCACAGCTTGTTGACTTGTGCACCACCATGATGGTAGCTGCAGAGTTGAATTGGAAGCCTGAATCCAAGACATTCGCAAAACTGGATGCGCTGAATTGAATGGCCGGCAGGCCGTTGACAGCTTTTTCAACAAAAAGCGGTTTGGAAGCGCTCGAGGTTGCATCGAGGTGCTTGCTGCAGACGCTGCAGCTTGGAACACTTGCCCAACTTCTGACCTCCTTACTCATGGTCCCCGTAGTTGTATACCCGTTGCGAGTGACACTCTGCTTTGAGTCGAGCCACATGACAAGATTTGTGGTGGGGACGTCGGAGCGCGTGCGGCCACAAGAAAACTTATCACTGGGGCCAAGACACGGGTTCCCTGTTTTGTAGTCGCTCATGCCCCCAGAGCATGAATATTTGTCGAAACCGGACTTGATCTCTGAATCAATCCAGAGACTCATCCGGTGCGCATCCACAATGGCAGACACGACTCGTAATTGGGTACCGACCCTCGTTGACGACGTGTAGCGGACCTCACTTCCTGCAATCGCTCTCACGTGTCCGTCATCCTCGAAAAAGACTCCATAACCATCCGTTTGAGAAGGCGACACGTCCATATGATTGTCAGACAGAGCGAATCCGCCCTTGGAATCGCTTTGTGTTGCGACCACCATGAAGACAGACACAGAGTTGGACGTGTTCCGGACAAGGTCACTGACGAGGAAATCATCAAAGCCGTCAAAACGGACCACTCCTGGGTGAATCTTTCTCAGACCATCCATGATTCCTGTGGGATTTCCCGCGCTCTTGAGAGACGTGTCCGTGTTTGCTACAAACATGGGCCGCCTTCCCTTGACATTCTGGCGGAACGTGCTGTATGGCGGCACGCGTGATTTCCACCCTGAGATTGGGCTTCGATAGGTACCGGAGTCTGTATAACGTTCTCGCCATTTAGGCGTGCTTCCTTCGATATGCACAGTGAGCGCCTCCTCACTTCCGCGGTCCCACGATGCGTTTACATCATACCATTCATACGCCAGGTAGGACTCGTCTGAAGCATCTAGCCATAAGATTGGATTGTGCGATAGCATTCCAAGGCCCCCAGTTCCCACATTCTCCCTGCCCATCCTGCAGAAGACCACAAAGCCGTCTTGAGCAAAATCTTCCCCCCCCGGATTGATGATGTATTCGCCCGTCGGAGATCCCGGTTCAAATTTCAAAATTTCTGCACAAGATCCGGCGCTGAAATTGAAGGCCTTTTCCTTGGCGACGGTGAGCACTTGGTCATTGTAGGACTGACTTAGCGCCATCGACGCAGTCCGTTGGATGTAAGCTCCGCCTGGAGTCTTACAGAGCACGGTCGAATCTGACTGCCATACGGAGGCTGCGCAGAGTGTACTCCCCAACCGCACCTGCGGCGAGTGATCGAAGGGCGAGAAGTTGTTGCCGACTACCGTCACCGTCTGCCCCCCTGAAGCGACGGCGAAGTCCGGTGAAATGCGGGCAATGACGGGAGCCGCGTATTCGATAGCATCCTTCCACACCGACTCGACCAGTTGCGATTCAACTGCCTTTGATATTTTGATGTCGTTTGTGCCCAATCCGCCGGCCGTGACGCAGGTGATCGACGAATCCGAAATCCACACAGGCTGGGAACAATTTGTGGAACCAATCGCGATTCTCATGGGCGCGTCGAAGACCCCAAAGTTGGAGCCCTTGATGAGAGTAGTCTGGTTCCCACGACCAGCGGCAAGTCCAGCAGTGCCCTCGATTTCCACCTGCTCCAAATGAGGTCTATCGTAAGTGAAGGTACCGTAGCTGGTGGCCTCGTAGGTGGTGCGACACGTGTATCTCGGCGAGCTGCGATACGCGCCACATGCTATGCGAACCCACACGTCGAGATCGCCACCAATGCCTGAATCCATGCGGCAGCCGAGCGAACTATCTGATGTCCATCCGGTGGATGAACAAATCGTGTTGCCAACGCCAGCCTGCGCCTGGCTCTCAGCGTCCTTAGTGCCGAAGTTTTCGCCGATGATCGTCATGCTGATGGCACCGGTTGTGGGACCGTTCCACATAGAATTCCCATCGCGAACTATATCCGTCGCAACTGGAGGCTTGTACGCAAACGAATTCATCCTGGTCCTGTAAATTGTGGTGGATTGCGACGTCACCTCTACACCTACAGAGCGGCGCGATCCAGTTCCTGCCGGAGAAATGCAGACTACAGAGCTTTGCGATTGCCAAGTGGTGTTAAGACAGTCCTCATTATTGATTCTCGCCACAACCGTCTCGAGGCTGGTGCCGAAGCCTGAACCTGTAATGCTGATGCGGCTTCCTCCGACTGCGACGCCTGTGCTGGGCTCGACTGACACCACCTGTGGCGCAATCATGTAGCGGAAGTCAGCCATGACGCTTGCGGACACATTAGCAACCTTGACCCCGGCCTTGACCTCGCCATTTATGCTGTTCTCTGCACTCCTCGGAACCTGGCACAGGAGCGAGGTGTCGCTTACCCACTTGGAAATGAGGCAGTCCAGTCTTCCAACAATGCCTGTAGGGGTGTAGTCAGCAACACCGAAGTTTTGACCATAAAACGTCACCATGGTCAGTCCCAGGCCGGGAGCATCCCGCGGATGCGTTGCCGAGACGGATGGGGCACTGAAGTCAAAGTGCGCTGCAAGAGACCCAGGCGTCGATTGGCCGCCAACCAATGCCGTCACATCCACGCTACCTACCCCTTGCATTTCTGTTACACAGAGCAGTGTCGTATCAGAAGTCCACTGCGTTGTTCCACAAGGCGTAAAGCCAATGCTCACTTCTGGTGTGGAGTCCGCCTCTCCAAAGTTTTTGCCGACTATGGTGATGTTGGTCCTCTGCACATTCGAAGGATCCATCGACGAAGGCGAGGTAGACTCAGTCCGCGGGTAATCGTAGCTGAAGCTTTGTGCAAGCGTCACAGAGTGGCCATTGACAAACACATTTACATCATGGGAACCGATGCCAGGAGCCACGATGCATGAAAGGCTTGTTGAAGTGTGATAGGAAACGTTTGCACAGGCCTGGACGCCCACGCTCACGGTTTGGCCTTGGTTGCTCTCGACACCCTGGCTGCAAGCATCGACGTAAGGCCCTGCAGTCTGCAAGCCTGGCCCAAAATTTGTGCCGTAGATAGTAATTCTAGACTCGTGACTTGCTGCTGGCAAGCGGGCGGGATGAATCGCAGTCACTGTGTGCACTTGGTAGTCGACGGCCTTCGATCCGGCTGACTTCATGCCATTCAGGGTCAAGAAAACGGGGACGTGGTCACCCACGCCAGCCGGAGCTTCGGCTGTACACGAAGAGTCTGAGGTCCACTGCAAATTGAGCCCTTGCGTGTTTCCAATGTACACGCTAAAATTTGAAACCCGCGACGTGCCAAAGTCTGAGCCATAAATTGTGAGCACACTTCCGCCCGCGGTCGGCAGTGGGCTTGCACTCTCAATCGCTGTAACGGTCGTGGGCCCATAGCCCACAAACTGTTTGCACTGCGGCTGCACAGTGACGCTAGAAATGCCGCCGATGACGGCCCCGATGGACAACACACCACCTAGCCCTGGGCCTACTTGCACTCTGACTTGCGAATCGGACGTCCAAACCTGAGACGTGGAGCTTGTTGGCACTAGCTGGAACTGCGGATTGAAATCGAGAGTTCCAAAATTCTCCCCAAATACCGTAATCGTCGAGGTCGACTGCGGCGGAATGATTGACGGCTCCACTGCCGTTACCGAGGGCAAGGCGTACGAAAATCGCAAGGTTGCAGTCGTGCGGACTCCCTCTTCGTTGCCATCAGCAACCCATCTGACTGTCTGGTTCAGACCCCACCCCCTGGGCACCGAGCACAGCACTGCAGTTTCTGACAACCATGTGCTTTCAATACACGACGTGTCACCTATCCTGATGACGGGCGTCGTGTCATAGGTTCCGAAAAGATGGCCCGTAAGCGTGATACTATCACCCCCATAAGTCCTACCATAATCGGGCGAAATGCCTCCTATTGAAGGCTCCACTATTTGCAAATGAAGCTGATTCGGAGCAGGGCTTGGCACAGCTAGCTCCACGTCAATCGGAACCCAGGTGGGTATAGAGCAACTGAAGCCCCAACTGTAGTGCACGGGAATTAAGTCCGTGCTTCCTGCGCTGATCTGCAGCAAGCGTGTGACAGGCTCGGGATCCACATCAGGCGTGGCGCGAGTACACACAACATCCCTCTCTGTTCCCATCCGCATGAGCTGCACGGATGCATTGTGGCCCTTGCACGTCCAGAGCGGATTCTGGCACGTCACCTGGCCACCAGCTACGTCGACAGCATGAACCGGCGTGATTAGCTTACACGGAGACTCTGCCGTGATGCAATGCACGCTCCTCGTCTGCCTGCAAGCGGAGGGCTCGTCAAGAGCACAAGTGCACTCGCTCCGGTCAAGTGGCTGCACGAAATTACACGCATAACTCGAATCGACCAACCCCACCACCGAAATTGTCAAATTGTGGCCGCCAGTGTACCCTCCGGCCTTGCCCGTCTTCGAGGTAAAGTCAGTCCAGTAAAGTGTCGGTAATACCTCGATCGTGAGGTTGAAAGAGGTGCCTGTCACCTCGAGGCCATCCTGAAACGTTGAGCAAATCTTTCTAATGAATACGTTGAGAGTCTTATTCGACATTCTGCGCTCGTAGTGATCGAGAATGCGGACAACAATAAATTTGGGACCAACATCCCCATGTTCAAACGTGACTTTACCCTGGTTTTCGATGTAGAAGTCCTCAGCAACAGTGGCGCTACCGGTCAACTGGTCGACACCAACACCAATCATTCCGTCGCTGCCACCCTCGCGACGGAGCTCAATATTGTAATATTCCCCCACCTCCCCGACAACCGCGGCCGGACTGGCCTTGGCCCATTGAATGCGTCCAGGAGCCGGCTGGCAGTCCTGCCAACGGATGCACATGATTCGCTCAACGCGTTCACGCTCATGTGTTGGCAGCACGTCCTTGAAAATCAGCACCTCCGCCACTCCACCCTTAAAGTACTCATCAAGCTGCCCAGCCGTTGCTCCAACCCCCAGCGTAAGAGGCAAGCTTGAATTGAGAATATTTTGATCACTAGCAAAAGGATCCGCGAAGGCCGATCGCGGACCTCGGGTCTGAGGGTTCAATGGGTCCGACGTCGACAACTTGTTGAATTGCAGACTCGAATTCACCCACAGTTTGTACTCTGTGCGACTGACAACTAAACTTGCTACGTGCATGCCCGCACTCATTTTGCCCGTCGACGTGTAACGATTCTCCGACCCCACCAGCGGGCGTAGCGCGCCGACCTCATCAATATAGAGACCAAATCCCGTTGGCCCGGTGGGGGGCGGCGAAAAGAGATTATTAGTACTTAAAATCCACCCCCCCCGTCCGTCACGGCCTCCAGAGCCGCCATCTATGCGAAATGCAACAATCAAAGTCATGTTTGACTGAAGCGCACCAAGACCTTGTTGGCCGAGGGTGCTTGCCAGTTCCTGTGAGTAAACAAGATAGTCGTCGATGCCGTCGAATTGGACTGCGCGCTGCTGGTAAGTAGGCAGTCCATTTTGTGAATAGGGATCCTCGCCACGCGTCATGCGCCCTGCTCGCTCGTCCTCCGGCGCGGGCGCCAGCGCCTCGCCAAAGCGACCTGCATATTACGGTATGCATCCGTGAGTCAGCACTCCGGGAGGCGAACCACTGACACGTGCACAACAAGGGCAAAATACGTACCCTGCCATTGATAGACATAGGGCCGCTCGGCAAAGCCCGTTGTGGTGAGTGAGGCTTTGGGCAATCCATACTGCGGCAGACCGCCTTCAACTGCAGCATAGAACCACGCCAGCGGTGCGCGCCCGCTGGCAACAGTATCGCGAGGACAGCGTTGCACCTCCGGCTGCCCCCCCCCTGCAACACCGGTGGATTGAAACAGCCTCCGCGCGTTTCGTGCACCGGGCATCGCGATGCTCAGTTTGACGTCGTGCGGCTGCACGTCGACGGGAGAAGCACTGCACCGCGCTGGCAGCAGTGCGCTGACGAGAAAGAGACTGAGATACGATAGAACTAAGAGAATTTTGGCCGAAGAACGTGGCTGCCCAACCACGCGCCGTAAAAAATCATTCCTTCTTGGACCCTGCTCAGAGGAGTGCGTGCTCCGAGTGTCAGCAGCAACGCCAAGCGCCGCCAGCACGTTACGGCGGACGTGCCCCGCACCGGGAGCTCTTGCTTCAGGGCATTGCGAGCATCGCGGGCATCCAATACATGCATCACGCGCTCTCTAACCCCTGCGGGTTCTACGTCTCCCTGGCTGAGCGCTGGCAGCGCTCGAGGGCCCGGCACGTTTTCGGGACATATGCGCATGTAACCCTAGCGACTATTTCGCCCTTCGTTCAGCGGGCCCTCACCTTGAAGCGATGAGGGCTGTGGTGGGCCGGCAGCACGTGCCGGCGCAGCAAAGCTGGTGACTGGGCTCTAGCCCGAAACAATAAAGCAATTGGCGCGTCTGGCGTCCGCGGACGCCCGTGCTCGTGGTCCGCCGAGAGAGGCGTGGGCTCCGACGCGCCGCGCGATCGCCCGCGCATTGTCGGCGGGGCGTCAATATCTACGCATCCGGTGCCATGCGGCCGCTCTGTTTCTGCAGAGACATGGCTGGCGCCCATAGCTTCAACGACGTCTCCTGCGGCCCGCCCGCCCGCCCGCGCCGCGGGATCGGCCGGTCGCCGCGATCGCCTTTCCGCGTCGGGAGCGGGGGAGGCACGCCTGCTGCCCGCCGGGCACCCCGCCAAAGCGCGCGCAACAGGGCATGTTAGTGTGAACCCCAACGTCCCGCCCTCGTCACACGCCCCAAACCACCCTCCGCGCCACAATACCTCCCCGCCATGCTCCCCTCGCTCATGCCACGCCGTACAAGGGTGAAGCGGCACTCAGAAAAGCTCCAAACGGAGCTCGTGCCTCCCCCCGTTTTCCGCTATCGTGCATTCGTGAACATCCGGACAGAGAGAGCCCGTCGACAGAGAATCGAACGCAAACTTTCCCCCCCGGGGGAGGATCGGTGCCGCGGGCGGCTGCGGGGCGCAGTGGCGGGCCGCGGGGGGGGCGTTGAGCGGCCCAGACCCCTCCCAGACCGCCCAAAAAATGCACCCGCGCCTCCCGCGGGCCATGCTGCTCGCGTTTCTGATGGCGGACCACGCGCGGCTCGGGCGAGACGCGTGCGGTGGATGGCGGCGGTGGTGCGGTGACGCGCGTGACGTGCTTCGCCTCATTCTCGAGCAGCTG
>Ga0115006_10000128_pt1 | contig 36409 bp, 17 predicted proteins | sample ArcOceMetagenome_3_FD_88943 | JGI IMG/M metagenome (GOLD analysis project Ga0115006, IMG submission 88943) | Marine eukaryotic phytoplankton communities from Arctic Ocean - Arctic Ocean- Svalbard ARC20M Metagenome | ecosystem: Environmental > Aquatic > Marine > Oceanic | place: Arctic Ocean...
CACACACACACACACACACACGCACACGCACGCACACACACACACACACACACACACACACACACACAGAGGAGGCTGACACTACCCGCCGTGCCCCTGGCAGGAGAAGGCCTAGAGGCACTGGCCAACGAGGTGGTAGCGAAGCACAAGTTGCCCGCGGGATGTGCTGATAGCGCTGTGCATGCTCAAGGACGAGCAAGACGGCAACCAGGTACGCTTCCTCAAAAGTCAGCGCAGGAGCGCAGGCTCGCAGGCCCGCGGCGCGGCCCTGCCACGCTCGCGACGCAGCTCCGACTCGCGCCCCGTGCCTGCTGATGCTGCTTCCGCCTTCCGAACCTTGTCGCTGTCGCACCGTTTTCCGGCAAACCGACGAACGCAACATGTGGTAGCGTGGGTGCTGGATGGGCGATTGGTGTTCCGGCAGCCCCGAGGCTCTGTGGGGAACGCGCAAGCGCGTTTACAAGTATGGACTCTCATGATCCCGGCACACATTCCTTGTATTTCAGCTGCGGCCAGGGTCAAACGCCCAAGCGCATTTGCTCGTGTATCACCTCACTCCGCAGTCCACTGCCCGCCGATCATGCGCCGCACTGCGGCCGGCGTAAGTCTTGGCGGCCTCGAGTTAGGGCCCCGAGCCGCTAGCGACGGGCCCAGAGCCGCTAGCGACGGTGTGCGCCCGGCGCGGTGGGCAGCCGCTGTTGAACATCGCCGTCGCTGTCGAGGGCTCAGCCGGCCTGCTTGGCAAGGGCAACATGAAGGTGTAGAAGGAGGTCATTGCAGCGGTCGCGGGAACAACCTACCCGGTTCCCCCTGTTCGCTGTCTTGGGGTGGTCACGTGCTAGCCTGAGACGTCTGGACCATCCCGTGAACACACTCGGGACCACACTTGCCAGTGGTGGTCCCCGTGTGTCAAGCCACTTGGATTTAGCGTCTGTGCGCACAGCCCGCCTCGCTGCTCTTCTCCATGGTGCGGCGTGGCAATGCGTCTGGAAATCTGTGGGGATGGTGTAGGCGTGATCTGTCTGTACCAACGTGAGTGTCCGGACACAGGGAACAATACCAGCGTGTGTGGGGACGGGCGCGGAGGTTGGGTGGGTGCGCCCGTGATGCGCGCTTTGCGCCGGAACGCTGAGACATGTAGCGTGCTCCATGGGGTCTGAAGGCGAGGGAGCGCTTGCGTTTGCGAGGAGAGAGTGAGACGTGCCCGTTTGTGTGCGACAGCGTGGATTTCGCCGTTCCCTACTGTATGCTGCCTTGATGGCAGGCGATGCAAATGTCGCGCCAGCACAATGCATGCACTACTTCATCACCCAACAGTAGTTTTAAGAACAGGATTACGAAGCAGCACTGGGACCAGGTGCTCACATTGTCTTCAAAGACATCGCGGTTTGCTACGGTATTCATAGTACCAACAGCTCTTTCTCTCTAAGCCGAAAGTTAGAATGCTAGGAATCCATCCTCGCTTGTTGCTTGCTACCGGAGCACACAGACACTGGTGGAGCAGCTCGCGATAGCCGCGCAGGCGCAGGGAGCCAAGTGCGCCAGCAATCACGCACAAAGGCAAGGCCGCCATGAAGCATACCTGTGCACTATGAAAGCTAACATGCTAGGAAATCTGCCTGACCCTGCCACATCATTGTCGATTCTCCACACCAAGGTGCGTACTGCTGGATCGGTAGCAGAAAAGGTCGGCTTGATATGGCACCCTTGTAAGAGCATCCCCATCTGCTGCTTCAGAGCCGACGGACGGAGTGCCCGTTCGACCACCGATGGTGCTGGCTGCCTTTCTGGGTGACGAAATTCCAGAATACGTCACCAAATTACTACCTTGATCTGGCCTTGATAGCTGGAAGGGTGGAGAGAAAGATGGTTGCAGTGTCTTCCGTTAGCCGTTGCAATCATCGGCATGCGCATCAGTTGACAAACGTCGCACGCGTGCAAAGGGGTGGAGACGGGTACCACGGCAGATTTGAGCTCATGCATTTGTTCTTGCATTTGATCGACTTTGCGTAGGAGCTCTTGTATGGGTGACTCTAGCTCATGGTTGACGCCGTTGTGCATTCTTGTGCTTCGCTGGGCATCTATTGGAACTGCTGAAATGAACGACCTTGCGTCCTCGCGTGTAATGTGATTTGTGTGCCGTGCTGAAAACGCCACAGAAGGAGACGCAGGTTCGTGCAAATCTTGATGGCCACACTTGCGGTTGGGGATATGGTCCTTTATCACAGAAGCAATCAGCGACGCCGAGTGGTGATCCAGCGCCAGAGTTATTTCTCGACAATCGCATTCATCACTTTCCACAGTAAAGCTGATGGCCGTGGTGCGGAGGGATGCAATCACATCGGATTGACTCAGAGGCCACGTTTCCACTTGCCCGTGGGTGTCCAACGTGTGTAATTTGCCTTGCGGAATCATTGAGCGATGGTGCATTATACGGCCCAGACTCCTTGGGCCAGTGCTGAGATCCATGATTTCATGAAAGATTGCCATCAAGTGCCCATCATCCACAAAGGTAAACGAAAGCTTGCGCCATCTGCGTTCTTGGTGTCCTGATGCATGTTGCCACACTGGGCCTGCTGTGCTTGCAGGCGTCGCATCAGAGCCCAAGCTGTCTCTGTGGTCCGTAGACTCACGAACTCCTGCCGACGGCAGTCTTGGACAACCCTCTGAGAGAAGCCATCCTCTGAATATGTTTTTCGGTACGTCTTCCAGAGGTTTTGTTACGGTGGATAGGGTTCGAGAAAAAATTCTCCGTTTGGAACCAGAAATGGCATTAGCGGTTTCCAACTGGCGGGAGACAATCGACGTCGGCAAGGAGGAGAGACCGGCCTCGTAAACACTTAAAAACTGTTCCACCAGTTCGTCAATGCCTTGCTCCAGGTTGCTGCTAGACACGAGACGCGTCAGTACGATTCAAATGCGCACAGATACACAACGAATCTGCAAGATCACAGCGACAGAGAATCCACACGCTAAGGGACCTGCGTTCCGGCATCTTTGACTTGTGCGTTTGCGATTCAAAGAGTTGATTTGACAAACCCAGAACGGTCGCGCGCAGCACACACACGTCCTGATCGAAAGAAGTCATCATCAGGCAGATGTACCCATGTGCATTGGGCTTTTCTAATGCTGCCTATGCTCTCACACGGCTTCTCTTTTCCATATCTTGTTCACACTCACATGGATTTTGGTATAGAACCCGGGACTCAAGACCTTGAGATCTTTCATGTCGTTTATCCGCAATGCAAAGCAGGAGGCCTCACCTGCCCACGCACCCGCGCACCCGCGCAAACACGAGCGCAGCGCGCGCATGCAGCACGATCAGCAGTTGCGGAGCGCGCGCAAACGCACCAACATGGGGAATACTGCAAATGGGCACTCTAATCTTGAAACCATTTACCTTCAGCCTTGGCGGTTTCATAGCGGTACTTGCAGATGTTAGGGAACATGCATAGCTCCCCAAAAGCACCGCCGGCAGCTGCGTGCATTGTGTGTTCGCATTCGCGGGCAAAGACAGTTCGGGCCTGTTGAAGGTAGTTTCCTGTTCAAGACGATGTGTCAAAAATATTGTAATGACGTGCATGCAAGCATTCACACATACGAAGCATGCGTGCGTGCAAAGATGCGCATATACAAAGTAAGCACCTGCCTCAGCGCCTCGTAAGACACTTGGCGTACCGAGATTTTGGAAACACAATACGTGGGCAAAACTAGTGCACGCAAGCTCGCACACAAGTATGTTCATGTCTGCATTCTTGCCTTGATCAAGGGGGCCCGATGTTGAAACGGGGGAGTTGCCTGGCCCGAGGTTGCGCATGCGCTCTAGCGTCACTGTACCCCTTTCGATGAAAAACATTTCGGTGCCTATGTCTCTTGGCCTGACATTGTGTCCAACGATGTTTGTCAATTTCAAAGTACACGTAAGAAAAAAAGCACGCTTTCACAGTGCTCGGATTTAACACGCTTTCACAGTGCTCGCAATTTTTGCCGCAACGGCAAGGAAAACTAGACAACCCACCGGAATAAGGTCTCGTGATTCTCGAGTATCCGCGGGCGAAGACGGATGTATATTTGTGCTATGCACTCCTCCTCGTCGATGAATTTGAGTAAGGGAGCCTAAAGGCGAGAAGAGGAAAAAGTAAGCACAGCACTCATGCACGTCCTCATCTGAGAGGCACATGGCCGTCTAAGGATACCTGCTTTCTGCATCTCCGCCCGCATGCTGGGATGCGCGCTGTCCGCATGCGGAGAAGCGCGATAGTGCAAGCACGTATGTACCTTTCGCTGGGCTTCAATCGCGATGGTCTTGAGCAGTTCAGAGTGCATGTCCCCGGGAAGAAAGTCCAACAGTCTCATCTCATCATGCATGGTTCCACTCAGGCGGAAGCACCGCGAGTAGTAGCTCACTACCCGACGCCGCAGATTTGTGTCCCCACACCGAAACTCGAGATACTCGCGCACGTGCGTCAACATCTCCTCGAAGCGCATATTTGAGCCTGGGCCACAACACACAGACACGCGCGGGAGAATCAGCACAGGAGTAGTTGATTTGATGCTTCGATTCGGCATGCGCTCCTGCAGCCACAGAGCTATGTCATAAAAACGACAAATTAATGTCGATTCCACTTGTGCTTACCATGCTTCTTCTGAATCAGCTGAGTGATGCTCCCGAGCGAGTAGCTAAAGACGATACCCCCAATCATTGCAGCCACCAGAGCAAATAGACGCTCGTCATGATTCACCGGGCCAACATCGCCGTAACCGACTGTGGTGATCGTGATGATAGCCCAGCTGCAGGGATTATTTTTGCATCAAACATGTGTACGGAATTTGTGACAAGTGTTCAAATGTCAGATTTACAGCGGATGTTCAGGCATAATCACAGATTGGACGAACTTTTGGCAGTACTCACTAGAATGACAAGACATAGCGGACTCCGTTGGAGGTCTTATCAAAGTCCAGCATATCAGGATCTGCAGTCGCCATCCAATTATCTTCTGACGTCTTGTCGATGATCATGTAGAACACGCATGCGAGAGCATGGGCTACGAACACCATCACGAAGATGGCACGAAAGACGGACACAACTGTTTTCAAAGTGCCAGTCGTGTCCTTTTGCTCCAGCTGACTAAGCTTCTGCAGGAAGCGGACTGCACGTGCCATTTTGAGAATCCGCACTAAGCGCAGTGGGCGCAGCCTCTCCTGGATTTCTTCATTTGAACCCGCACCCGAAGACAAGAGCATTACAATCTTGTCGAAGGGAACAGAACCAAAAAAATCAACAAAAAACCATGTCTTGAGGTAGTACAGCGCAATCCTTTTCATGCTTGTGACGTACACGCCTCTGCTGACGTATGCGGTGCAGAAGTTGACCACAATGTCGATGCAGAAGATGACGTCGAGAAAGACGTCAAATACGTCCCAGAACGTCCACATCGTGATGGTGTCCGAGTCACCGCCCCTGTCTGTATTATCGCCAAAAGACAGCATGTAGGGCACCGAAAAGGTAGTGTACATGAGGAAGGCCATGATGAGAAAGTCCCAGGCTTGCTTTGGGCCGCTCTCTGGATCAAACGGGAAGTTGGGCGTCTTGTCGGGCTCGAGTTCTTCAGCCCTTGCGATGGCCAGTACCTGCACGAAATCCTCGAAAGACAGAAGGGAGTGCGGGCCCTTCTTGAAGGGCGTCAGGTCTTGTTGCGTCGGCCTGGATGGTGCGCGGCCAAAGAGCGCCCAGAGGCTGCCCTCCCAGGCTGCGCTCGGCGCAGAAGGCTGCCCGCGCGCCGCGGCGCTCGCATCGGGCGCGCTGCCGCTGCCCGGGTCTTGCGCGCTGCTAAATTTGTACAGGGCCTCGGTCACGCCGTCCGGGGTGAAGCGCGCCGCGAAATGAGACAGCCCGCACATTTCCAGCAGCCCCAGGCACTTGGACAGGGGTAGGCGCAGGTCATCGGGGCGCACCGCGGCTCCCGCCCCGGGGTGGCCGTGGCCGTGGCCGTGGCCGTGGCCGTGGCCGAAGTTGTGGCCGAGGGCGTGGGCGTGGGCAGCCTCGCGGAAGTTTGCCAAGCACGTCTCCAGGTGACCTTCGTCGAAGTTGTAACAGCCGCTGTCGACGAGCGCCGCCAGAAACTCAACGTCCTGGTCCGGGTCGCCGCTGCTCCCGCCGGCCGCCTCGGAGCGCACATCGCCGCCCATGGGGGACGCCTCGCCAGACACCGGCAATCCCGGCGCGCCTCTCTGGCCCCCCATGGATCTGAACTTTTGGCCCTTACAAAAAAAACCTCATCGTTTCAACAAAAGTCACTCACACCTGGTACAAAAGCTGGTTCAGTACCGAGAGGGAGATACGTCCCCTGGCTGACGGAACAATAGATCCTCACGGAACAATAGATCCGTAACGAAGGTTCTGTGCTGACATGGCAAGCGACGAGCTCGCAGAGTCGAACAGGAGAATCCAGGAGCTCGCCGCGGCCCTCGCTGCCGAGCGGGAACGCGCCTCCGCCGCCGAGGCCTCGCTGCAGGCTGGCGCGCTCCGCGCGCCGCCCGAGCCAGGGCCGCCCCAAGCCAGGGCGGCGGGCGACCCCGCGGGCGACGGGGAGTGGGCGGGGCGCGTGGTCGATGCGCGCATGTTCATGAACTCGCACCCGGTGCTGTCCGGGCGCGCCGCCTTTTTGCGTTTGCCCTCCGTGGTCACGTGGTTCGGGGCGGGGGCGCACTCGTCGCTGCTCTCTCGGGCCGCGCGCCATGGACGCAGAGGGGGCGTGCGACAGGGTGGGGGGGGGGAGGCCTCGATGGCGCGTTCGCACAGCGAAGTGCAGATTGGCGTGCGGCAGGTTCGCGAGCTTCGCGAGCACGAGTCGCACATCTGGTGCGTGCCTTCCCCGCCCCGCTGCTCCGTTTTTTTGGTTGGGCGGGCCAAGGGCGCGGCACCTAACGGGGCGGCGGATGTGTGCATCCAAACAGGTGCTGTGCGCTGCATCCGCTGGTGCCGCTGGTTGCGACGGGCTCGAGCGACACCACCGTGCGGCTGTGGCGGCTCGACGGCGAGTGCCTGCGGGTGCTGCGTGGTCACAAAGAGTGGGTGTACACTGTGGCCTTCGACCCGATGGGCGATATGCTGTGCAGCGGAGCATTTGACGCAACGTTGCGTCTCTGGAACGTGAGCACCGGCGAGTGCATTCGCATCATCAGACGGCCCGGTGTCAGCTTTCACTCCGTGGCGTTTCAACCTGGCACGGGCGCGTACATTGCGGCTGCATCGTCAGAGCGCGTGGTCCGCCTCTTTCGCGTGGCCGACGGTGAAGTTGCGCGCACGCTGGCCGGGCACTCAAATGCAGTTACGTGTGTGTCGTTCCAGCCGCCGGACGGCACGCTTCTGGCAACCTCCTCCGTCGACTGTTGCATTCGCTTGTGGCGAGCCGCTGATGGCTCGTGCGTGTCCGTGCTTGGTGAGCGGTCGCGCGCCAAGGTGTGGTGTTGCGCATTCGACCACTCCGGGCTGCTGCTGGCCTCTGGGGGCTCCGACGGCGTGGTCCGGGTGTGGCGTGTTGCTGATGGCTCTGTCCTCTGCGCGCTGTCGGGACACAAAGGCGCTGTCCGCAGTGTTGCTTTTCATCCCTTCATCTCTGGTGTCCTGGCGTCGGGCGAGGGCAACTTGACCTGGGGCAGCGACAACTCCGTGCGCCTCTGGCTTGTGGGCCAAGACTCGCACTCGCTCTTGGAGACGGCAAAGTCGGCGTCGCTCGATATGATTGCGGGCACCTGCAAAGCTATCGTGCTGGGGCACTCGAGGATGGTGACGAGTGTGGCGTTTCCGCCCGATGGCAGCATTCTCGTCACCACTTCCCGCGACTCTCGTGCTGGTCTTTGGGAGGTGAGCATTATTGACGGCGACACTCGCGTTGACATGCGGCTGCACCCTGCCGCTGCCCAGCCGGCAAGCGTGTCATCGCTAGGCGGCGGCACGCATCAATTGGATCAAGCACAGCTGGCTCACATGTCGCAACAGGAGGCACAAGTTGCCGCCCAGATGTCCGACCTGGTGTCAGGGGCGGTGGGTAACTCAAACTTTCTCGTGGACCTGGCCAACATCGCCGAGGACACGCCACACGCACATTCTGCAACCGACGCCGTGCACAATGGGGCGCGCTCCATCGGAGCGCCTAATGGCACCGAGCACTCCTCCGAGCACGCATCAACTGATGACAGCGGGGCCCTGCCCACATCCTCGCTTCCCGCGACGCCCCAGTGGGTCAAGAGAGTGGCAGGTAGCAAGGGCGCTGCAGCGGCAGACGAGCTCCGTTCCCAGGTTGCTGCCGGCCAGAGGGCGTGTGCGCAAGCAGGCGATGGGCGTGCTTGATGTGCTTGCTAGGGACCGTCGTTGATGTTGGTGGTTGTAGTAGTGCGAAAGAGAATCGAGGCTTGTCGCCTGTGCCCTTTGGTCCATGTCTGGGTTCTTGGTGCGGCATCGTAACAGAGCTGCCTTGCAGGTGGAGGCACTATCGAGCAAGATCAAGGTAGTCACGTCAAAGGCTGACCCCGACAGGCTCGCAGCTCCGTACATCAAGAAGATTAGCAACCTCTGGCGCGGTTCCCTCATCAGCGAGGAGGAGATGGAAAAAATCCGGCGCGAGCGCGAGAGCAAAAAGACAGATGACGACCGGGCCAAGGATCTGTACTGGAGCATGTACCACGACCGGCTGGCCATGACGGCTGCCTCGGCCTTTTCCGAGGTGACACAAGAGGTCAAAGATGCCAATGGCGGCAGCATTCCGTCCTGGGAGAGAGAACGCAGGGGCAAGCTGAAAGCTACGCCAGTGTCGGCGGGTGAAATTCAGGAGCAGCTCGACTCTATCGCCGCAGCCCTCACGGAGCCGGAGGAGGGTGAAGATCGTGCCGCTCCAGCTTTGGGCAGTCGTCTCGCGCCCACGCCCTCGCAGGGATCACAGGGTGAGGAGGAGAGGCAGCAGGGTGGCGACGGGGAGGACGGGGAGGAGCAGTCGGAAGAGCTCAAGGAGCTGGAAGCCTTGGTGGCAGAGCAACGCGACACCCGCAAGGCCTTTAACGAGCGCTTATTCGCGGAGCAGGAAGCTTTGAAGGCGCTGACGAAGCGGGCCGGCGAGCAGGAGTGCGATGACGCTGCTCCTATCAACGGCGAGGAGCTGAAGAAGCTGATCAAGGCTGCTACCTTTTCCGGTTACCGCTTGGCGGAGCTCAAGCGGGAAAGGGAAGAAAGAAGTGGCGAAGCAGAAATTGGGAAGCTGCACGAACAGAGGGCCAAGTTTGAGCGCTATGTTGCTGAGCAGCGCCGGCACTTGAAAGAACAGACGGACAAAGTGAATGAACTGCTCGAGCACATGCAGCAGCGCGCAATCTGGGATGCGCAGGCTGCAGCGCACCTCGGCAAGCCACGACCGGGCAACTCCTCGGCCCCAGCCAGCACATCGCCACCTGCTGCGGCCGGGCCTTTGTACCGGGGAGGGCTGGGGAAGACATGCGTGCCCCTAGCATCAGCGCGCGGCCGCGTGCTGCTGCGCGGCGCTGGCGAGCAGTCTGAGGCAGTCGCCCTTGCGGTGCTCCAGACGGCGTCCGACCCCTCCGAGGGCGGACCCGGGCGCGAGCACGATATGGGAGACCCTCTGGGCGCTGAGGGTGCCTTTGTAGCTCTTGCTGCCGCTTTGAATGCGCTGCAACTGGACAAGGATCGGCTGTGGGAGGGACCATGGCGCTGGCAGTCAGCCCACTTGCTGCGCATGGCCTTGCCTGCTGGTGCCGCCGTGCCCGAGACTGCTGAAGGGCTTGCGGTGCTGGTAGACACAACAGGAGCGGAGGCACGAGCCTTGCGAGCGCAAGATGCGTCGCTCCAGCGCTTGCGCCTGCTCCTGTCTGAGCTCTTTGCCCCGCTTCTGCACACTCCGGAGGCGGCTGAGGGAGGGGCAGAGGAGGAGGTGGAGCGAGGAGTCATCGTTGCTGCTCTTGCCTGGCCTCTGCCGCCCCACGTTGAGGCGCTCGCTGCTGCGGCAGTTGTCGACACAGACGTCAGCGGTAGAGTAGGCGGCGGTGGCGGCGGGGGGGAGACACACACTCAGGTCGACGCCCCTGCATACGCCTCTCCCAACAAGGTCCGCATGTGGGCTAGCGTGTGTGGGTGGGCAGCGGCCGAGGAGATGGTCTTGGTGGTGCCCCACTCGTCGCCGCTGCGCTGTGAAGCCTTTTGGTGCCCTTTAGCTGACCTTCACGTGGCCCTGACGTCGGTGGTCGGGCGCGAGACGTCGCCTCCTGGCTTGCTCGAGATCCGCCCCTGCCGTTCTCCATCGTGCTTGCTGAGCTGTTTATGCCTTCGAGGAGTGCTTGGAGATCTGCCGCCCATCCACGACTTCGTCATGCTGCTTGAGTCTCTTGGCCCCAAGGTACGTACTGGGGATGCGAGACATACGGCGAATCCTCGAAAAAGGTTGAATGATGAGTACTCACTCCTCATCCAACATTTTTGGAGGATTTGCCCTTCGGAAGTTCACTGCACTTCCTACTTGAACGTAAGCCAAATTGTTTGAAAGATGTGTCAATGGGTGAGATTCCTCTGAAAGGGTTAAAATTCCCTTTTATCCCTACACCTTGACATGTAAAAAATTTGACGTTTTTAGAGGTTTCGGCTGTAGGCGTTGGAGGATGTGCGCGATCCGGGCGCTGGAGTATCTGCTCTTGTGGCGACAGGTGCGGTCCTGAAGCGCTCCGTCGCCGCCTCTTTCAAGGGCTGAGCCGTGCGAGAGGAGTGCGCGCACGCACGCGAAGTGGGAGGCTGTGTCGAGCTTGCTTTGTTCCGCCGCACTGCTGCTAGCTCTCGTGCGCGCTGTTGCGTGCCTGCTGCAGGTACGCCAAGGCCAGTTGTCTCTTACGCATGTACGCAAAACACACAGCCATGATCCGGGGCAAGCTGGTGCATTTGCTGCGGCAGTACGAACTCACGATCGCACATGCGCGCGGGCTTCACCCGCTGCATGCGGCGCGCATTGCGTCGACCATGGTGCGTGCTCCCGCCTGCTCCCCCCGCCTTGCGCCCACCCGAGTGTCCAAACGAGTCCAATTAGGAGTATAGTTTTGCTGTGTTGCTGAAAAAATGCATCTAATTTGATTGTTTTCAAGACTGGGGGGGGTGCTCCTTCACGAAAGTGCGAGGCGAAAGAAGGGCGATGTGCTTGCTGTGATGCGCGCTGTACATCGAGCATCCGTGTCTTGCTTGTGCCCTGCAGCCTGTGTCCTAAGCCCTAAGGTCTGAGTCTTCACGTGCAACAAGCTGATGACGGCCTGAATGGAAACAGGAAGTGCTGCGCAACACAGCGCTCTACACTCGTGTCCAACTGGTGCTGCAGGTGATCCCGTCTGACCGCTCCGCTTGCCTAACAGGGTCTTCCAAAGAGTCAAATTAGGCGTATGCTAATGCGTATACCCCTTCCCCAATTCGACTCTTGTGAAGACTCGCACTTGACTGTTACGATGCGTGCGCTTGCCTACACCAGCACCTTGCGTGCGCTTGCTTGCACCAGCACCTCACCGCATGGGCGCTGCCAGGTTGCGGCAGGCAACTTGTCCGGACCGGATCCAAGTATCGCCCACTAACACACATATGCCAACTGACACAGGACGAGCTAGTACGGAGTGGGATCGGCAGCTGGCGGGCGTCGCGAGCAAGCGCCGAGCTGCTCACGCTGTTCTTGGCCTGCTGCGATCCTGAGATCCTCTTCGGGCGACTGCCAGCTGGCCTTCGCCAAGAAATGTAACCCCACCCACATGCTATATGCCCCGTTTCAACTACGCTTTCCGTCTCTTGCTATCGCCGAATCACTCACATGGGCATGGGAAACAGGATGGCGTTACATGCAGGCGTAGCACAGGCGTCACAAGACGTAGCTGTCGAGGTTTCAGGGGTGCGCAAGTTTGTGGTCGCCGCGTCCCGTTCTTCTCCAATCCCGGCGAGAGGGCAGACGCGGCCTAGCGCGCATGCAAGCCATGCCGGCTCAACATCAGCCGCGCGGAGTGCAAGAGCTCTCGCGGACGCTTCTGTGTAGATACGACCTGGTAGACCAAATGGCAATCGTACGAAAATAAAAAAATACTGTGATCCACCTCTTCGAGCGTGTAAGCGCACGACTCAACAATCACCGCACTTGGCATTCACTGGAGAGCCCAAACCATCAATGCAACAGGACCACTCGTTTGCTCCTGGATTAGGCGTGACAAAATCATAGTGTTTTTAATTTAAGCTTAAGATCGCAATTTGATTCAATGCATGGACTTAACGCCGTGTGTAAAGGGTGTGTGCATGTTCCGTGTGTGTTAGATAGCGACCCGCTTGCTATCAAAGTCTTGGTCCAAAAGCGAAAAGCTCTTTGCCTAAGCCTTCTTGCCCTACCTTGCCCACGGAGGGCAAGAGCGGGTCTCAGTCACGTTGATAGGGGTCCAGCAGGATGCCGACACCCAGGAGAATCCATGATTGATCCTCGCCCACAGCGGGCAACAAGGCCCTCAAAACAATAGGATTAAGCCGGGCGCGAGAGCGGTAAACCGGGACTGCCAGCTTGAGTTGGTCTGCGTCTTCGGGGTCTTGTTCATCGTCAGCCTGGCATCGGAAGGCTTGTCCCATGCACCCAAGGCTCACATCTAGATTTTGCCAACTGTCGTCCCCTGATGCCATCGGCCTGCGCACTCCCTGGTACCAAAGACAAGCACATATCTCTCGGGTCAGCCACAGACTCGACATCAAGGTGCTGAAAACAAGACTACCAGACCTTGAGGAGCACGACAGGCATTTCCGCGGCTATGGCATCTCCCGGCTGCAAGCGTCGCATCACTCCGCGCTTCACATCCCACGAAGCCTGCGCAGCAGCCAAGCGATCGTGCGTGCGCGCGCGACAGATTGATCATGATGAATCGTCTACACTCAGCACATAAAACGATACGGCGCAGGCAGCGCAACAGCCTGATAGTGCAACCCAAGAGATTTGCCGAGGGAAGACCAAGAGTGAGGCACGCAGGGCTTCAAGGACTTTGCAGGGGAGGTTTAAAACCTTGTCGAGATGGAAGCCGTGGACGCGCACACCTTCAGGACCAACAGCTTCATCTCCAACATATTCGTCAGGATAGTGCTGGAGCACTTGGGTTTGCAGTACCTGCCAAAGCAGCAATCATCGATTCTCAGTTTTCCACCTTCGTATTCAATCGTCCGTCGCGCAAGAGAGGCGGATCGAGAAGCACCCGCGGGCGCAGATGGATAGCGAAAGCATGACAGCCAGACAGACACTGACGCGTCAGATGAAGGGAAGACGGTAGTCGGAAGCACGGACCGTTTCAGCCAGGGGCCAGCGATTGACGAGGGAGTGGTGCATGACGACGGCTGCAAACGAAGAAAACTTTCCATGTCATTGTCGCTATGCGTCCGTGTCGCTTGAACGCTTGCATAGCATGGAATGCAGCATGCAACACAATCGAAGCTGGCCAGCGTACTCTACAACGGAAGGGAGAAGCAAAGCACGGCAGAAGGAGGCAAGACCGTACCAGTGATGAACGCCTGGGGGTGGAAGAGGCCGGAGAGCCAGACGACAGGCGGCAACAAGCGCGACACAGACCAGTCATGCAGCAAGTCGCAGCGCTGAACGACGTCATTGAACCAACCTCCCAACGCCCGTACCGACGGGTGCGAGACCTTTAAATGTTGCGCGTGTCAAAATGTGTTGTCCGTTATGCAGCCGCACAATACAAGCGGGATACAGGCCGCGTGGGCGGGGGAGTACAAGCAGCACTTATGCGTACCTTGGCCCACTGCTCGGGGATGAGGTCATGACAGAAGGCGTCAATCAAGCCTTCGAGATGAATATTTACCCGCGTTTGCCCCTGATGGTAATGAGAGATGCATGCATGCCACAATCCACAGGAGACACTGCGTATTAGACTGCAGCGTCTGAGTCTTGAAAAGAGTCCAATGAGGTGTCTACTATCATTATTGAGTAAACTCATCAGTTGAATCTTTTCAAGACTCGGCGGCATCAAAGAGGGCAAAGTGAAAGCAACGCACAGACCTGGAGAGCCAGCTCAAGCTGCTGCAATGATTGCAGCATAGTGTTGAGCAGCAAATTCATCGACGCAATCTCCCGCACGTACACCTGCCAAGCACCCGCATCACGTCGTGCAGCGCATTCTGGCCGCTACGTTTGAGGCAAACCTACAACATTTGCCGCGCCTTCGCTCGGCGTGGCGAAGCCGCACAAAGAGAGGAGCAGGGCACACCAAAGGCGGAGAAAGAACGGGTTCGTGAGGCATGAATACCTGGTAGAATGGCGATTCCTGCCCAGCGGGGTCGAGGGGCCATGGCAATTCCAGTGCCTTGGGCAGGCGCTCCACAATATCATCAAGAGTCATTTTGGCCTGTCACCACATCATGTCAGTGGTGTGTTCACGCTTCATGTCAGTGGTGGATCGTCATTGGGCTGCTCGGAGAGGAAGCACGAGGTTTTGAGCGCCGTATGCACTTCCTAAGAACAGACAGAGCAGCACACCTTGTCCTGCCGGTTGATATCGCGCTTGCGTCGTACGAAGCGCAGGTCCCCGAGGGTCTTCTGCAAATGGTTGGCGTCGTCTTGCACCAAGGCTGTATCGGCGAGCCCGGACAAGTACCGCGGAATGGCCCCCTCCACCTGCCACATCTCGACCACGCTGTCTTGCGCCTCCAAAAATGGCATATTGTTCATGCTTAGCTCGCAGACGCTGTCAAAGTCGACGCGGCTCTCAGGGCCAAACTCGAGTTCACTATTCCCTCCCCATCCTTCATCGCTTGCTCGTCCCGGCAGCCACGGACACGCCCGATACAGCTGCACGTTGAATAGGCGGCGCTCCCAGGGGTCAGTGATGAGGTTGCCAAGCGAAATGTGCGAAATGACTTTGCGGAACTGGCCCCAGGGCAGCAAGCGCACATCCGCAAAGGAATCCGGATCCTGATAGTTGTCTTTGCCCCAGAGCAGGAGCATGGAGCACAGCGCCGAGCTAAGATCTATAACGCCGTGCTCAAGACGCTCGTTTTCGTTGAAGGCGCCGCTTAGGCAATTGCTGCGCATGGCTGCATGCAATATGGAGAGAGAGAAGAGCAAGGGTCGCAGGAAGGTGTTGCGGGCCTCGTGGTCGACCACCGCGGGCGCTGGCGTCTGGTCTGGGCCTGTCAAAGCAAGGGTAACGTTGTCGAGCTCCACGTCGCAGAAGTAGGTCAGCGCACGCAGACTATAAACAAAGTCAGCACGGGGGTCTCGCGCCGGAGCATACACGAGTTTTGAGCACAGCGCCATCATGTCCGTGGTGAGCACTTGAACTGAGCTCTGCGGCAGGCGCCGGCCTACGTGCAGGGGCGAAGTATTTGCTGATGAGCGTGTCGCCTGGGCAAGCTGGCTGGTCGTGACGAGTATGATCAGCCGGAAGCTCGAGTCTGCCAGGGTGTCGTCCGACGCCATTTTGTTGATGAGCGGATCGAGGACATGCTGTACCCAATGCGTTGCGCTGTCTGCACCCACGCCCTCGACTATGACAGGCACACCATCGCTGTATGCGTTGGCTATTATATCTTCGCTTTCTTGATCCTGGCGGTCTATGCCGAGCGTTACAAATCGCACAGTCTCGCCCGACCAGCCTTCAATGGTGGCAACCACATCTGTGACGAGAACCGAAGAAGTGAGGAGGACGAGGATAGGGCGGAAGGGCGACATGGCCGCCAACGCACGGGCGTGATTGCTTGGGTGCTCAAGAGCATCCGCACATCCCAGCACGTCCTTCACGAAGCGCGTCGATGCTGACACTGCCAAATCTGGCCGCAGAGATTGCATCGTAATCCACTTCTCAATGTCCGACAGCTTGTCTTGCCAGTCTTCGGGCCACGGCACGTTAGGATCCGGATACTCGACCATCATCCTGAAATCTTCCAGGTCCGCCAGCAAGTTGCGCAGAGGCGAGCCCCGCTTCACCTGCGAGAGCTGCGCGACGGCAGTGTAGGAGGCATCACTCAGCCAGCTTGGCTTGGTGCTCGAAACCTGGAACGTCTGCTGCCCCTTTTGCGCAAGATTGCTGAAGGTCAGAAACACCTCGAGCACCTCGTGCACTCGTGCGTACTCGGCGGCGGAGGTGCGGAAGAGGGCGACAGAAAGAGCAGAGTAGACCGCGAAGACGAGCGCGTCTTGCGCCAGCATCCCTGCAGCGCAATGGAGCAACACGTGCCGCCACATGTTGGTCTGCAGCACCTCAAACCGATGCGCTTGATCCGGGATGTCAATCGAGCGAGAGGCACGCATCGGCCTGTCACTATCCGCGCTGTCCGCACTCCGTTTGCTGTCTGCTCGGCTCCGCTGACTAGCAGGTCGACTGCTCGAGCTGTGTGCTGACTTGGCCGAAGCTGCTCGTTGCATGTCCCCCTCGTTGCGTCCTCCTGCCCCGCTTGCTCCCTCTTTCTCGGGGCTCTGTGCAGAATGAGCAGCATCTGGAGCGCGCACACTACCGTCTGCTTGCGCCTCGTCTGCAGTGTGGCTTTGGGCCTGCCGGCTGTCCTCGGGAATATCGGAAGCCGCTTCAGGGTCTGCATCTTGGTCCTCTTGGTCTGAGTCAACGTCTTCCTCTTCTGAGTCGACTTCGTCTGTGGCTGACCAATCACCCTTGAAGATGCTTTGCCATTCAAAGGGTTCCAGCTCTTGCACTGACTCCTGCAGGCTCTCTTTGACGGCATCCAAGAAGGAGCCGGTGGAGAAGACATAAGCGGCGTTGATCTGGTCCAAAATTTGCGTGCTTTGGAAGACAGACTGGGCGGTTTCGGCGACATTGTCATACGCGCTCAGCGTGGCATCCAGCGCCAGCTTGTGCTGATCCGTGGCCTTGAGCTTGCGCGCCACTCGATCCATCAGGCCCAGGTCGTCCACCAGTCGGCTGACGACGGCATCGGATAGCACGATGCCATCTCTTTCGCCAAGCGTTACCAGCATACCCTCCTCTAGATGTTGTCGCTCTTGCAGCAGCGACCACCGCCGGTCCAGCAGCATCGTGGCGCGCTCCTCCATTTCGGGCACCTCTACGTCAATGATGAGGTTGAGGAGGCTCTCGTGCAAACCAGCAACCGAGCACGTGAAGTTGATTATGGTGCACATGTTGCCGAGCTCGGGATCGTAGCCCAGGCGGCCTTTGCCTGTGAAGAGGAAGAGGCGAAAGTCCGGATGCACCTCGGCCATGTCGCCATCGAGCTCTATCACCGCCACTCGCTTGTGCACGTAGAAACAGCGGAGCAACACCGTGAGCATCTCGCGCCGCAACCTTGTCAGCGGGCCGTTGATGGCCACGCTCCGTCCGAGAGACATGCACGTCCGCACAACCTTGACAAGGTCAGGGCTGGAATTGCTGACAACCGCCAGCTCAGGCGCCTTGTTACCGGATTGTGGTCGCTTCTTGGTCGGTGTCGCAAGCCCCTGCAGCTGACGTAAGCCGGCGCCTCCTGTCGAAGCTCCTGCCGTCCCGGGCGCTGCATACTCTTGCACGTGTCCAACCAGCCAGTCGAGCGCTAGGCCATCGGGATCGACCAAAAGGGGCCACGAGGCACAGTGCAGGGCTATCGTGCTGGATTCTTGATAATACCGAGTCTGCATCAGGCCTTTGGCTTTCCAGCGTGCAATGGTGGCGTCATCTGTGACAGTCTGGAGAGCTGGGTTGGGCAGCACGGGGGACACAGCGATCTTCTGGGCACGGAGGTCCGCCAAGACATGATCCTGCATGAAGCTGTCCCGCGTCGTCTCGTCCATCCAGCCTGCATAGGTCACGAGTGCTGATGCCACCAGGGCATCGCCCAGTAGTGACTCCTCTTCCTCTTCATATCGCAACTTGACCGCGGCGATTGGATTGGTTTTACTGACATTGAGAGCTCCAGCCAGTTTGCTGGCAATGTTGCAACTCGCCGTGAGATCCTCCAGTCGAGCTATGGCCGCATTCTTCTCCTCGGTGGCATCCTGAAAGTTGCCCATGAGGCCCGTCAGCCGTGCCTCCAGTGTGCTCACCCGTCCTGACAGATCCGAGACCTTGGTCGCCATCTGCTCCCACTCCTTGCTCGCCGCGTTGAGCTTCTTCTGCTGCGGCTTGATGGTCTCGTATATGTGATACATGGCCACAATGTTGACGGACCACGTCTTCAGCCCGTCAACCACCGGAGGATCTTTGGGATCCTCCTTGAAAATGGGCATACTTAGGTACACTTCTTCGACCTGTTTGAGCGCCTCGCCATTGGCATCTTTGACGTTGAATCTGTTGAGACAGTTGAGGAAGAGCTCCACCTTGGAAAACATTTTCTTGACCTCCTTCCAGACAAGGGCTTCTTGAAGGGGCAGGGGCTTGCCCTTAGGCGTGAGGAGCACTGCAATGGCCCGGCTTGCGGCCAGGAGGCTGTCCGAGGGCGAGGCAATCCCGCGCAATTCCGAAATGTTCTGGTACTCTAATCTGCTCAGACCAAGCTCGGCTTTCTCCAGGAGCGGAGCGGCCATGTCGACGCGAGCCTTGAGCTGCGCTTGCAGTTCTGCAAGGTGTTCGCTGAGTTGAAGCTGCTTCTTTTCGTCATCAAGCAGCACCGCGCGCTGCTCATCCAGCAGCGCTGTCTCCTGGCCTACCTGAGCGAGCAGCCGATTAGCGACAATCTTCTTCTGCTCCACCACCTGCTTTTGGTCCTCGATCGACGTTTCAAGGTCGTTGAGGCGCGTGAGCGCGGCCTCCAATTTGTTGGAAGCCCGTTTGGCCATCTGACTTCTGGTGACGACTCGCTGGCGGCGGGCAGTGTAGATGGCTGACCATGCCTGGCAATACCACGCCAGGCTCGCCGTTGGCAGGCTGATGCTCACCTTGTTGGTCGAAGCACTGCCTCTGGCGGGACCTGCATGTGGGCTCATGGGGGCCGCTTGATTGCGCAATCCTGCCTGGCCCGAAAGCTTGCTCGCCATTTCGACTGCAGCCTGATGCACGAGAGTCATGTGACGACAGGCCTGCTCCACCAACTCTGTGCCGCCCTTGTCGCGTTCGTGGGCAAGCTGCGCCGCCAGATGGACTGAGGCAAAGTCTTGCATGCTCTCGGTGCTGTGGCCGCCGAACCAACATACTGACATGCCGGTGAGCAAGAGAGGAAATGCGAGCACAGTCGGCCCCCATTGCAACTGTCCGTCGGTAGAAGCGATAACGACAAGGTGAAGGTGTCGCTGAACCAGGTTGGTGAAGAGCATCCAGCAGTTCTCGTGCGAGTCGACCATGCCCAGCTTGCGCACCTCGTTCCTCAGCGCTGTGTGGATTTCCTGACGCCGGGCTTCTGGGAAGATAGCCAGCATCTGCGAAAAAGCGCCCTCGGCTAGCGTCTCCGAAATCAAGGTCGCCACCTCCTCATTGCGCAGGAGCTGGTCGTGAATGACCAAGGCTATGTCCGTGTGCGCTATTGCAGCTTCCCAGTAGATGTTGCACAGCTGGGTTCGTAAGTCTGCTTGCACCTTTGCCTCCGTCAATCCTGTTGCCATCCATGCATGTGAGCGCAGATGTCAGTATGTGCGTGTGCGTAAAAGTCACACTCATAGACAACAAAAGGCACGCACAAACGGAGCTTCGAGAGAAAAACAGACCGGGGTCTTTGGCAGCATCATTCAAGTTGAGCTCGACAAGCGAGTAGCCAAGAAGGCGGGCGGAGATGGAGGCCAGGGTCTTTTTCCCACCCCCGCCCGGGCCAATGAGCAATGCGTGGCCGCCCGCACGGCCGAGGGCCATGGTGAGGTGCGAAATTTGAACGTGATACAGCGAGGCCATGGCTGCAAGGTCAGCGGCGCTCGCCCCGCCCGTGCCGCTCACGCCTACCGTCGGGAATGAGTCACCGAGGTTGTCGCAAATGTGTGCGCGCAGTTCGGCGGGCGAGTGCACAAGGTAGGGTGCAAGGCGTCGGCCCTGCTGCTTGACACAGAGGAAGCTTGGCTTGCGCAGAAGGTCGGCCAAGCCCTCGCGTGCGCCTAGCGTCTCATGCATGCGGTCAACTGCGCGCGCAATGATGCGCTGGCACATGCTCCGGTCCTCCTGCGTGACCAAGCGGCCCATGAAGGTAGAGTGGCAGTTGAAGAGCCACAACTGCACCGCCGATACTGCGCTGCTGCAGAGTTCAGGGTGGGCCTGCATGGCGTTGAAGATCTTGGATAGGTCGTGCTGGGTGAAGAAGTAGTGCGGGCGCTCTGCTGTCGACATGAGCACTGAGGACAGGTCCATGAGGATGCGGACCGAAGACGCAGCCAACGGCCCCGCCATGCGTTGTACATCAACGTCAAAGGTGCGCAACATGGATACAGCGAGCGTCTCGTAAATGTGCTGCAAGGCCTCGGCGCTTGGCGTTTCGACCTCGAGACATCCACAGTGCCGCCTCAGGCGCGACTGCGAGATCCACGAGTGCGACGGCGGCATAGCCGCGATGAATGTGCAATTCTGAATCTCCCTCTCCACACAGTTGTTGAGGTCAAACCAATTGCCATAGTCGAGAGCGTGGCGGAGCACCTCGAGCACTGGCTGTGACCCGTACTGGTCGTGGGGCGGTAGATGGAGGTCATCGACGAAGAATGCAGCCCGCTTGGTGCCCAAGGGAGCAAAGAGGCGGCCACTCTTGTGCTCGAGCGGCACCTCCAAGGCCCTCTGGAAAGATTCGGGTGAGCTGCCGCCGTGCAGGGTGATGCTGGCGCTGATCACCTGCTCGGGATCCAGACTTGCCAGGAAGTCGCGCACAATCCATGTCTTGCCGGACCCTGCCGCGCCGTGCAGCATGATGGGCTGGCCACCCTTGTGCAGCAGCATCATCCCGTGCTGGACCGCTATGTTGTGCTGCGTCGGCACCAGCATCATCTCAGAAGCTGAGTCCTCATTCCCACCCCACAGGTAGCGGAATTCGCGCAGGTTCTCAGACCACGGTTTCCACGCAGCGTCCAAGGTGTCAAAGTAGTAGTCGAACACAGAGCCTGAGCGCGGGTATGCAACCCATGTAGGACCGAGAATGCCGGAGTCAGCTGTGTGGCGGACCCAGGTGTTGAACTTAACCTTGCTCTCGCGGTCGAGCAGACCGCCTAGACTCCAAACCAGGCTGTGCACGAAGGTGCACACGAGAGCCCTAACCGCCTTGAGCTGCCGGTCGTCCTCCTGCGGCGTCCCCGGCCGGACTCCTGGGGAATTCAAGCCGCCCATGTCGGCGGAAGCATGTGCTCGCTCATCTAACAGCTGCGAGCCGGCAAGGAGAGAGCAGAGAGTCTTGACGAGTGCATGCTCATGGTCCCGAGCTTCGTTAGCCACAGTCGAGAAAGAGCAGTCGTCGAGCAAGAAGCGCAGCGCCTGCGGAATTATGTCCTCCGCCCCCGACCCAAAGAGCGCCAGCAAGACGGGAGCGAGAGGCAGATGCTGGCGCGCCTCAAGCCAGCTTTGTGCATACGCACTCCAGCCGAGGTCTGCCGACGACAGGCTCAGCACGGCACCAGCCGCCAGCATTGCTGGGCTAGCATGATGCAGATTGTCGGTTTCGAAGAGGAGCTTGAGGCTCGGCGTCCTGTTGAGGCTTTCATGGCTGGCCAGCGACAGATGACCATCCCTCGGGAGCAGCGTGACAATTGGGTCGGCCCACGTGGCATCGATCGCCCCGTCCAGCACCACCAACTGCTGACCACACCCCTCGCTTTCGCTTGCAAGCATATCGCGCAGCAGGGCAGCCAGCACGCCGTCGTGCCACTTGTCGTCATGCCACTTGCCATCCTGCCCCTTATGTTTTACCTGCGCCTCATAGCAGCCCAGGAGGCGGCCAGTAGGAAGGGCCTTGGGGTTGATGCAGCGCACCGTCGTTGGCTGCGCGCCTACCGGGCGCTGAGCTGCCGCCGTTTGGATCAACGCCGACTTGCCGCTTGCAGCCGGCCCCAGCACAAAACAAGTCGCAAAGTGTGTCATCAGCATCTTCATCTGCGTGCATCGCGTCACAAAAGCGTCGGTGAGCTGTAAGTGCAGCTGTTGCGCTGTCTCCTCAAGCATGATATCAACCTCTTGCTTCCCATGTCCTGCCTGCATTTCGAGATACTCTCCTTCTGCCCCGGAGCTATTCCTCGGAAGCAGATGGGACAGAGGGAGGGCGTCGGAGTTGTGCGGTGTAGTCCGGGGTTGAGGGATGCCAGCGTTTTGAGGTGTGTCAGGTGTGTACGCTGTGATTCCTTGGGCGGGCGCTTCAGCACTGCTCGATGGTCGAACGAGGGCCTCGAGAGAATCATCGGGAGCAACTAGCGAGGGTGCTTGCAACGACTCGCTCTCTTCATCTGCACCCATTGCCTCCGTCTCGTCTGTCTGCACTCCCTGCGGCTCCTGCTGTATGTCAGGGTCTCCATTGGCCTGCAAGGCCTGGTCAGTTGCTGCACTTTGCGCTTCATCCGAGAGCGCTTGGGCACTGAAAGGGTGCTGATCCGGCTGGTCCTGCTCCACTTGCTGTGGCCATTCTGTCGTGGCCTGGTCCACGCGGGCGTCACCCTCCTCTCCAGAGTCGTCGCTGAAGAAGAATATGTTGGTGAGGTGTAGGAAGGTGACGTGGTCGTGGGGCATGAGGCGGGGATGGACGAGATCGAAGACGGACGACCCCAGCATGTGCATTTCTACCCGCAATCCCTCCGTCGCCTGCGGTTCCCCGCCTTGAGATGCTGCCTCTGGCGCAGCACTGAGTTTGGAAGCCGCAACTTGAATGGCATCTTTGCACGTGCGCAAGGTCCACACGTAGTGCGAGGATGGAGTGAGCGACCGCTGGCACATGATCATGTAGTTGTGTAGCGCTGCTCCTACTTTGCCTGCATGCTGGAACCCGCTGGCCAGCAGCCACGTGGACACCACCGCCGCGGGCTCAGCCTCCATCATGCCAACGGGGCGGAACAATTTGGCAAGGGAGAGGGTCAAAGAAGCAGGCTGGCCGAGAGTGCTGTTCCATGTCACGCTGCCTCCCAGTGCTCCGCTACCGGGCTCGCTTCTGTCCGCAACGGTCAAGAGCGCAAAGCTCGTGTCGACTGCCACCTCTATCCCATTTATGTGCGCTAGCAAGTCCTCCAGATTCACCTCCTCCTGGGCTTTCGTCTCGGGATTTGCGGGCTTCGCGAGTCTCTTGTTCCTCATTTCCGCAGCCGCCTTCTCGGCGGCAACACGCATGCGGGTGGCAGCATTCATGCGATTGGTACGGCATATTTGCAGCACGGCCCTTGCTACCTCGCTCAGACACGACAAGACATTTATCGGCAGCCGGGACACATTTCGTAGCTCCATCCACATCCCTGCGCTACTGTAACCAGTGATGCAGTCGAGCAGCGCCTGCGGTGTGACTGAGTCCCCCCCTGCGTATACGCCAACGGTGTTCCCAAGTGCATGGGCGGTGCCCTTGAGCGTTTCGCTCTTGCCGCAGCCAATGCCACCCTGGATGACAACACCGGTAAACTGCTCAACTGCATAGCACAGCGCCAGCTGCAGGGCACGGACGGAGCCAGTTCTGACAAGGGATGAGAGGTAATGTCCGATGAAGTTGCTCCTGTACGCAATGCGTTGCTTGCCGATCTCAACCATGCACTTGTTGTCGCGTGTGAGAGAATAGCGCATTTGTGCTTGCCAAGCGAAGCTCTCTGGCGACCGTTGCATGGGACTCTCAGCAGCGAGCGTCAAGATGCAATCACGCCATCCCATGCCGCTGATAATCAAAGAACTTGTGCGCCAACGGTCTTCCTCTTGAGTCTCGCGATTGCGCAGCTGAGCCACCCATTCATCCAACTGCGACTGCAGCTTCACCTGCAATCCCTCAAGCTCACCACCCCCCTCCAGGACCTCTTGAATGCTATTGCTCTGCGAAATATCCAAGACAACGAGCAGCAGCTGCAACACAGAGTTTGCCGCCTCCTGGCTATTGAAGCCCCCGTCTTTGTAGAGCACAGAATCTACCACAGACGTCAGCTCTCGTGATACGGAGTCACGCAAACCGATGTCAAGTTCTGCAATCCATTCTTCTACAGGACCATCGCATCGGATGGGCAGCAGAGGGATCCGGTCCGACTTTCGGTCCCGCACTGAAGTCAGCACCTGCATCTCACCATTTTCCTTAAACTCAAGCCCCAGTTCGTGCACGCCCGGAAAGAGCAGTCGCACATAGGGCATGGCTTCCTTCGGCTGTCCTTGGTAGGACAAGAGCATGAGGAGGGCGTCGTTGGAGATGAGGAACAGGCGTGGCAGCAGCACGCGCTGCGATTGCAGGTAGCTGTGCACCTGCATCTGCGCGTCCTCGAGTCGGGTCAGCAGCGTTTTGAGTTGCTTCTCCCGCTCGTCAGTGGTGCAGGTATCGACGACACTTGGCATGGTGGCAGCCTGAGCCATCATGGCATTCCACGACGCATCAATGGCATCGAAGTCGCTGGCAACCTGTGTGCAGTTCTCGCGAGCCGCCTGCGTGCAAAAGAGGGCGTGCAGCGTAGAGTGCTTGTGTTGGGCAAGCATCCAAGTATTGAGCAGCGTCTCGGTGGTCCCCAACTGCCGTTGCAGTGTGGACACTTGGTCGGAAAAGTTGGAGTTGCGGATGACGTACGGGTTGAAGTTGAGCTGCTGCACCTGCACCAACGACTCGTCCAGCACCTCGAGGATCTCGTCGGGCGGCTGCAAGACATGGTGGCCACTATCGTCCAGCTGCAACTGAAGCTCTAAGTGTGACCATTGCTTTTCGATCTTGACTAGCTGCGCCTCGATCTCACTTTCCTTGTGCGCACCGTCCACGAGCTCGTGCACCGCCGCGGCGTGGGCAGGCAGATTGAGGCTCATCATCTCGCCCAAGCGCATATCGTTTTCATTCAGCAAGCCCGACCCCGTGAAGCGCGTAAGCTGCTTCCAGTGGCGCTGGCGCAGGATCGGGCTCTGCAGTAACTTGATGAGATGCAGCGAGTCCAAGAGGTTTTTGAGCTTGTCGCGCAGTGAGACATAGACAGGCCACGTCCTCCACTCCTCCTCCCCCCACGACATGCTGGAACCAGGGGCGGCGAGTCGAAGGGCTAACTCGTGCCATTCAGGCCCGGCGTCGCCGCCGCCAGAAATCACGGTGAGAAAGATGGCAAACACCTGATCACGCACCTCTTCGAGGTTGAGGCCCTGCCATGCCAGATCTTGCCAGCGCTGGTAGCTTCCGTGCACGAGCGACACGAGGTCCCAGACTCGTTTGAGGTGCACTAGATCTTGCTGGCACTTGAGTAGGCCTTGATCAATGGTCTGCGGCAGGTCAAACATGTCCTCTTGCGTGTTGAGCTCTTTCATTTCGGCCATCAACGTGGCAAGGGAGGTAGACGTGCTGATGTTGTAGATGCTCCCGCTTTTGATACTGCCAGTCCGCGCAATGTGTGGGGCCAGCGGGCTCGGCGCGACGACGGAAGCGCCGACGGGGTTGGTAGCGCTAGGCAGCATTTCCAAAGGCGTGCTTTGCTCCTTGATGCGCCGCTGTAGATCCAGCGCTTGGTAGGCGAACTCCGTGTCTCGCGAGTCGGACAGCAGCGTGAAGGGCATTTCGCGCTCAAACCACCCCCGGTACGCCGCCGCTTTTGCCCTCAAGTCGCTGCTCTCCTTCTTCAAGCGCACTTGTTCGCGCGCTATGAAGTCCTCCAGGAGCGTGCGGCACTGGAACATGTGCATTTTGAGCTGGTGCCATTGGTTCGGCGCCGTGGACACGTGCTTTTCCACCCACGATGGCACCTGCACCCCGTACCCTTTGAGCATGTTGATGAGCGACGACCAGGGCGCAAACATCTCGTCGGCCTTGGATGACATCTTCTTGACTTGGCTGATGGTAGCCATGATGTCAGGCATCGTCGTGGACGCCTTGACCTCGCGCCTGTCCGACTCTTCCGTAAACAGCTTCAGCTTGCCTGCTGCCGACGTCACAAATGCCTGCATCTCCTCCGTCTCAAGCAGCACCTTCTGCACGAGGTGGTTTGTGTACGTGAAAGTCCACTTGGAGAGGAGGGTGAAAAGCGCCTGCTTCATGGGCTTGGCGTCTACGCTCACCCATACGATGTGCTCGCGGTTGTTGAGCTTTTTGATTTCGTTTTCCGTCTGCTTGATAGACCTGACATGCTCGTCGAACGCAACCAGGTGGTCGGCAGGCGAATCGGCGTGCTCATGCAACATGGCAAGGAAGGCCGTGAACTGCTGTCCAGGCTCTTGCAGCCAGAAGTCAGAATACTTTTCATACACCGACTTGAACTGGCGCAAGCGCTGGAACACGCTGTCGGCGAGCTCGCGCAAGGTGGCGGTGAGCTGCACGACGAGCGCGTCATTGGCCACGTCTTCTAAGTAGCTGCCCTCGCCCACGTCAATGCGCTGCAGCAACTTGGCCACGCCGAGCGTTGACGAGACCCAGAACTCCACTAAATCCTCCAGGCCCGATCCCGACAAGTTGGAATTCACGTCAGGGTTGAAAAAGACGTCGGGCGCCACGAGCTCCAGGCGCACCTCCACCAGCGCCGCCGAGCCCTCCTTGCGCTGTGCGGGGTCGAGCATGACGATAATAGCCTCGAGGCTTTCGACCACGGACTCGCGCAGAGTCTTGATGATCAGGTGGTTGACATGCGCGACATACTGCCGCCACGCCGGGTCGCCCCGGCTCACTTGGAGGGCCAGGTGGATTTCGGCAATGAGATTCCGGATCACGTTACTGTCCTCGCGAAAGGCGTTGTAGCGGGTCTGAATGGCGCCTTGCAGGGTCTCAAGGTACTCCTCAGCACCGAGCGTCTTCTTCCGGTGTGCGTGGAGCGACGCCGTGGACCAGCCTTTGAGCATGTCGCATATGCGTTGCACGTTTGTCTGCAAGAGCTTGAGCAGCGCCGAGGCGTCGGCGATGTACGAGGTGCTCTTTTTGATGAAGGACGCAATGGAGTGATTGCGCCAGTTGAGCAGTTCGATGCCCTCCTCCAGGGCTTCATCCACAAGCTCCAGCTTGGGCTGCATGAGAGGCACCTCCACCTCGTTCATCGCCTCGAGCAGCGCGTTGTAGTCGTTGACAATCAAGTGCAGATTGGCCTCATGCTGCTGGTACACATCCGACTTGCTGTACACTGCGCGAACCCCGTCGGGCATGTCGATGTGAATGAGGGTGAGATACTTGGCTTCGCGCAGGAGGGCCATCAGGCCTGCATCGAAGTTGACGCGGATGCCTGTCGACGTCAGGTCCCGCACCAGCAGCGGCTGCTTGAGCTTCTCGGCAAACTTCAAGTCGATGGACTCGAGCCAGGCCTCAATTTCCGTCTCCTCAAAGGCCTTGAAGGAGGCAGAGAGCTGCTCGTAGTGGGCCAAAACGCTGCGGCCGCGCGGGGTTTGCATCATGTTGCTCAACATGCGCTCAGCGCAAGCCATGGGACTGTCGAGACGGTCTGCCAGGGCCCTGCTCCACATGACGCGGCTGGCGTGCAGCGGCATGTTGCAGTAGGGAGGCGCCTGCGCCTTGCCTGCTTCAAACACCTGCGAGACGGTGTCGAGCTCGCGCGACAGCATCTCAAGCAGCTCCACCTCGCGCGCTTCAATGCAATCCACAATGATTTTGCGGTCAAGCATCACTTCAAAACAGGCCAAAAAGTTGAAAGAGGAGGTGAGAGTGGAAAACGTCTCCATGCGCTCGGCTATGAGCGAGCCCAGCCGCCGTTCGCAGTCGCGCACCGTGCGCCGGAACTGGAAAAAGTCGTCGTCATATTTCTTGGCAGCGATGTCGAGCAGGTCGTAGCCTGTAGTCTGCACGCGCTTGAGCGCTTGGTGGAACTCGGTGTTGATCTGATCGATCGAACGTGCCATGCGCACCACCCCGCCTACCTGCACGTGCTTGAGGGCGGCAAAGCGGCACGTCATCTGCACCACGTCTATCATGTCGTAGCACCTCTCCACGAACTGATCCGGCAGATTCAAAACCAGATCATCCTGCACTCCCCAGGGAAAATCGGTCTTTTCCGTTTCCGAACGGATCTCGAGGTAGGTGGAGCGAAAATGGCCGAAGATGGCGATGGTGGTGTTGAGACGCTGTTCCATCTCCTCCGGCTCCAGCCCGAAGATGTGCGCCCCGTTTACATACTGCAGCGCCGCATGGATAACGTCGTTACACAACTTCTCCAAGATGGACTGGAGCCGCGGCGTGTTGCGGTAAAACTCCGAGTGCGCATAGATGAGGGAGATAGTGTGCAAGGCCGGCCGGAACATGACGCGCATCTCTTCGAACGCCGTGACGCCTGCGCGCGCCTGGCGAGCAGCCGTGCCGCTCGTCGACTTGCCGCCCCCACCAGCCTCCTGGCTGGGGGACGACTCTTTGGCAGCAGACGGCGCTCGGGCCTGCTTGCCTTGCGGGCTGTAGTCCTGCAGCACTTTAACCAGAGGCGCAAGGTGCAGGTGGATGTCGCACGCCGCCCGCTTTGCTTCCGCTACCTCTTTGACCAGCTTCTGGAACGGCTTTTCGTACGTGCTCTTTGTCACCTCCAGTATCTGTGTCCACGCACGGGTCACCGTCTCGCGCAGCCCTGTCAAGAGCCGCCCTGCGGCGCAGCGCTGCAGAGCGCGTCGCGCATGCCCGTCGCAGTGACAACCGCATGCGTGCACGGGAGGCAAGGGGGCAGCGAGACCTGGAGCACTTTTTGCACTTTGGGGCTCGAGAGCTGATCGTGGATCGACGTCAAGTCCTTGGCCCGGCTGCTCCAATAGGCGAACTCCGACTTGGTGCCTGTCTCAATGTCGCCCGGGTAGATGAAGGTGGGGGGCTCCTGCCGCAGCACCTTTTTGATCTGCTGCGTCCACGTGGCCACACAGCTCTCGAGCACATGCACGCGCTCCTTATCTGTCCGGACCATGCGCGCGTCCATGCCCTCTCTCTCGTTCGGGTCGCGTGGCGGAAGCGGCAGCAGCGTTTTGCCCTGCGTCTGTCCCACAGTCAAGTAGACTTGCGAGAGGAATTTATGGAACACGTCCGAGATTTCCTTGTTGATCGAGTCTGGGTCCTTGGCACGGCCGGCCATGAGCACGGGGTACAGCACCTCGTGCGACACCGTCGAGAGGTGCTCCAGGACGTCGCAGGGAAGGTCGCCCATCATGAGCCCCGACAGATTGCCATCCTCCTCCACCCTGAAACTGCGCTGCTTGATAAAGTAGATCGCCTTTTTGCGGCCCTCGCTCGGCATGTCGTACCCGGCGTGCAGCTCGTCGTCCTCGCCCGGCCACACCAGCAGCCGCCGGCGAGCCGGCTCGTGGATAAAGTCGAGGAAAATCCGCTTGGTGTCTGCATTTTTGATGATGAGGTCGTCGACGCGGTCCGAGCGCAGGCGCAGCATGCTCTGGACGCGTCCGCGGAACCACGAGAGCGAGGCCTCGACCGAGCTCTGCTGCTGGGTTCCGTCCCCCCCGTCGGCATCGTCCTGCGACCCATTCAGCGTATCGTCCTCGTTCGCCGGAGAGGCCGAGCGCGACGGGTTCAGGCCCGACCCCGTCCTCGACATGGCCATCGGGGAGGTCGTCGATGCGTCCGCCGGGTTCGCGCGGTCGCTGGGGCGGCGGGCGGGGATGCGGGCCGGGGGCGACTCGGTCTCGACCTCGGCCGCCATCCTAGGCCCGGGTTTACTTCGACCGCGGCGTGTCGCGCTCGCCGCAGCAGCGCATTTTGTGCCTCATCGCGGCGCCCAACCGCTTCGAGCCGCTCTCACCATATCGTCGGTCCTACGACTTGACGACTGTAATGAGGTTCGTGAGCCGGTTCAAAGGCTGGGGACCGTGACACAGCAGCTGGCGGCCGTGACCCGGTGCAGCACGCGAGTGGCAGAGCGGCGGAAACGCTCGCCCTTGGCGCTCTGCGGCGGAACCGGAGCAGATGCAGGCGGAGCAGGCGGCGTTCCGCGCGGCGACGGTCGAGACGCTGTTTGAGAGCGCCAAGGGCGAGCGTTTCCGCACGGTGAAGCTGAGCCCGGAGGCGGCCGGGGCAAAGGCCGAGCTGCTGCGGCTCTTTGTCGACGAGGCCCTCACGCGCGCGGCGCAGCTCGCGCACCAGGAGGGCTTTGCAGAAATGCACCCGGAGCACGTGAGCGCCGCCGCCCCCGTGCTCGTTTTGCCGCGCTGCCGGCGTGCCGCACGCTCGCGCCCGTGGGGCACGCTTACGCCAGAGGCTGCTGCAGTTCTCTCTCCCCCCCTCTTTCTTTCGTTCTTTCTTTCTTTCTCTCTCTCTCATTCACACACACACACACACACAGCTGGAGAAGACGCTGCCGCAGCTGCTCCTCGACTTTTCGTGACGCCAGAGTCTCCCTTCTCTGCACCCCGACACCCGTGGCCAGCTAGCAGTGCCGTGTGGGTGAGGTGTCCGCGACGCTTCCGCACCCCCCCACACGCTTCTTTCACCTGTTCTGTCATCATGAAAACGGGAAGATGGAGTGGAGGCGGAAAGCCTCCACCCCAGGGCCACCACCGCCCTCGCCACGCCATGGCGCCGGCGGCGCCCCCCACGATGCCCAGGTGTTGCTCCGCGGCCAGGTTCGGGCGCTGCAGCGGGCATCGCCGAGACGTCAAAGCCTACTTACCCTTCACGTCAATGCCTACTGACCTCACACGCCGCTCGCCTACTGTCACGCCGGAAAACTGCTGCCGCGCCTGAACTACTGTCACGCTTGAGCACTGCTGTCGCGCGCGGCGTCGGACGAGAGCGGCCGCCCGGTGGGGGGAAACTCGGAACGATCACAATCTGTAGGCCTTCGGCATTCAAGTTCCTCGCCCCGCCCAGAGGCGCGGCGCTGGGGGATTTTTCACCAGGTGAAAAATGGTGCTGGTGAAAAATGACAAGAATCCAGAGACCACCTTGTTTAACAATCCAGGAGTAAAGTTGCTACTCGTTGGTATCCCTCAACGATTTGAAGACTCTGCTGGCAGTGAAGCGAGGGGGTACAGCGCGCACGCGCGCTTGCACAGACAGTTGTCAAGCAGGCACCACCACCGGCAGCCAGCCGCTCCGGCATTGAGATATTCCTCCAGCAGGATGCAGTTGGATGTTGGCCCAACGTGGCAACAATCTGACGTCCCCGCGTTTGCTAAAGATTCCGGCGCTTGGCTTGAGTGAGGCGAAGCACGTGCTGCTGGCTGTTGGTGAGAAAAAGCTGGACCATAAGGATGGCGACGCGGACGAGGATGGACGTGTACCGTTGCAGCTTCTCCTTGGTAGCAAGCATGAGCGCGGAGCTAAGGACGCCCTTGGCTAACTGGGGCCCGAGCCCCTTGTACAGTCCTAGCAACCCCTCCCTGGCCATGATCTCCCGCAGCACGCACATGGCACGCAGCTTGCGGGTGCTTGTGTCGGCGCCTGACGACAGGCGCTGCGTCTGCAGGATGGCGCGCGCGCGCGCTGCTGGGAAGGTCGCGCTCGATGCTATCATTGTCGCAATGGCACCGAGGATGAAAGACTGTGTGCGCGCGCCACGTGCCAACGGCCCTTGTGTCAGCGAAGCATGGCCCGGACGGGCGTGGCGAGTCGATGCAAGGTGTGCGCTGGGCACTGGGCACGCGTGCGCCGCAGTGGCACTCACTTGACAAGGCTCACCTGGAGGGAAGATAAACGTGTCTTGCCGCCAGCAAGGAGGAGGAGGCGTGCTTTGGCCTGAGTGCCGTGTGTGGTTGGAGCGTGCGGGTGAGCACCATCATCGGACCCCTCCGCGACATTCCCACGCAGGCAGGCAGTGAGCCACGGGCAGGACCTGATCAAACACGGTGTGCTTGATGGCCGGGTTCAGACATAGCAGGAAGTTTGCCCAAATGCCCGTGTAAAGCCCTGCAATCCCCTGCCGTTTAACCTGCCACCCCCCCCCACGCCCTCCGCCATATCCGCAAACACGCACACCGAGGGGGGCTCACGAGAGTGAGCAGCGGGGTCAAGAGGCACATGTCCGTAGCGCGCGCAGCCCCCGGAGAAAGAGGCGGGCGGAAGCGGGCGCACAGGACCACGCGGCCAACAGGGCACACGCGCACACCAGGTCGCAGCCGATGGACAGGATGCCGCCCTCGGAAAAGCCCGTCATCTGTCGCGTGTTGCACACCTCGACCGGCATGGTGAACAAGAGGTTGAGGGTGGCGGAGAGGTAGCCCAGCAAGAGGTTGTCTCGCACGCCAATTGCGCCGCACCTCGTCTTGTACATGCCCTTGAGCACGGCAAACACGTAGAAAAAGGAGACGCTCCTCACGACGTCCTGCACCAGCTTCACTCGGATGCCGCGGTAGAACCCGCGGAGCCCCCGCCTGTGCCACTGCCGCTGCACCACGTCCAGCACCCCGTCGTACTTGACGCCATTTTCGTCGGTGCCCGTGTTCAGGCGCGTCTTGACTACGTCGAGCGGATAGAGGAGGAGCGTCGTAGTTGCAGCCGCCGCGCCCGCGGCGGCTGCCTGCGTCAGCCCGTCTGCGCCGACCCCCATGACCGGCAACGACGACCAAATGAGCCCGCCCGGCCCCACGCCCGCACCGGTTGCGTGTGGGTCGCCTCAACGGGCACAGCGCGGGGCGGCTGATGCCGTTGCTGGGCGCGGTCCCATCGCGCTGCTCAGATCAGCCCCCATTGTCGAGGCCGTACGTGCGAAATGGGGAGCGGAGGTCACTTCCATCGACTATCGCTTTGAACAGAACAGAAATTTGCAGTGCCAGTCTGCGATAAGAATGACGTGGTTTTCAACTGCCGTTCAACTGTCTGTTCAACAGAAGTAGGCCGGAGGGAGCGCGCGAGGAGGAGGACATGACGCGCAACATGGCGCAGACACTGCCGGCCGGCGCCGCTGGCGCCCCAGTTGTGCCGCTGGGCCAGACGACGGTCCTGTCGGCGGACGACCTCGCGCGTATCAAGACCACGCTGCTGCACGCAGACGCGAAGACGCAGGGCACGTTCATCAAGTCCGAGGTCCGCCCGCTGCGTGCGCCCCCGGAGCCGCGCCGCGGCGCGCCCCCGCCACAGCGCGCCCGCGCACGCATTCACTCAGCGATGGGCTTCTGCCCGCTCCTTCTTCTGACCCTGGCCGCTGCACACACCGTCACAGGAGGACAACCTGCGCGAGACACTGCGCGACATGTCGCAGGCGCGCATGGGCGGGTGGAATAACACGCTCGAGGCGAGGCGGCGGCAGAAGGAGGCAGACCGCCAGGCCAAAATTGACGAGGAGGAGAAGCGGCGCCAGGTCATGGACCGGGAGGAGGCCGCCTTCCAGGCCGCGGAGCGCAAAAAGTGCATCCAGCGGGCGAACACGCTGCTCTACGAGAATACGGAGCGTGTGAAGGCGTTTGGCAGCAAGCTGTATCTGAGCGACGTGATGAAGGAGCGAGAAATGCAGATGGAAATCAAGAAGCAGATCAAGGACCGGAAGGACGCCGAGGAGCGCATGTGGCACGAGCGCACCATCGAGGCTGTCAAAATGGGCGACGCGGAGGAAGATCGCAAGCGCGAGGAGCGCCAGCAGCGTGCCCTGCATGCCAAGCAGGTGCAGCTGGACCAGCTCGAGGATTTCCGTGTGCGTTATGTGGACAACAAGCGGAGTGAAAAGCGCGAGGGCGAGCTCATCAAGCAGCGCGTCGAAATGCACATTGCGGAGGAGAAGCGACAGGCGAAGGAAAAGATGGAGGCGGAGAACAAGCGGGCAATGGCGACGCTAGCGGACAACCGAAAACTGCAGGAGGAGAAGCGTATCTCGGAGCTGCAGGCGCGCGAAGACGAGGAGAAGCGCATACAATACTTTGCCGAGGAAAAAGAGCGCAAGATGAAGATGCGCGCCGAGCGCGAGGCCGAGATCGCAGCGCAGAAACAGGCAATCCGACAGCGCATGATCGATCGACAGGTTGCCTACCTGCAGTCGCTGCGCAAGAACGAAAACGAGCGCATTGCAGGGCAAGCGCGCGAGGCAGAGGCGAAGCGCGACGCTGAGATTTCGGCCAAGAACGACAAGATGCGGCAGGAACTGGAAGCAATCCGCAACAGCCATTTGCAGCAGCTGGGCGAAAAACAGGACAAGAAGCACAAGGAGAAGGAGCGAGGGGCGGCGGAGGCGGCCAAGTTCCGTGCCGACTACGAAGCTGGCGTCGAGGCCGACCGAGCTGCAGAGGCCGCCCGGCGCGAAAAGCGCCTCCAGCTCAAGACCACTCACCTGAAGCAGGCCAAGGAGAAGATGTACCGCGTGGCAAAGGCCAAGGACGAGGAGCTGCAAGAGCAAGAGATGGTGCGGATGAAACTGATGGAGGAGGACCTCCTCTTCGACAAGTATAGCCAGGCCCTGATCGCTCAGTACAAGGCTGACGGCAAAAACGTCAAGCCCTTGCTACTAGAGCTGGCCGCCATGAAAGCGCAGGGCCGTTAGCCTGCCCTCTAATCGCTTTCATGGGCTCTACTGTGTTTCCCGTAACCGCCAACCCCGCGTGCCGCCAGCGCGGCGTGTGCGGAGGGTTGAACTGATTGCTCTTGAGCGTCTAGTCGTTGTGCCTGTGCGCATGCGGTATGTGATGCAAATAAACACCACTCAAGTGATTCGCCCTTGCACGATTTTATCGCTGAGTTGGATGCCCCCTTCAACGTACAGTGTTGCCCCGAAGCCCCTACCGCAGCTTGGAATCCGTTTCGCGTGCCCAACATTTGGTTGGTGGTGAGCGGTAGACTCGGATGCAAACTTGGACAGCTGGACAGGGAGAGAATCTTCTAAACAAAGCAACAACAATCGCTAAGACCAAGTGCGCAGCCGCCCTCCTGCGGCAATATATCTAGGGGCGCAGCGCACGTAACGCAACATATGCTGGAGCCGCCACCATCCAGTCTTGTCCTGGCGTCGGTTCTCTGCATGCGAGGGCACGCGTGATCTGCTGACCGGTACCGCTCCGTTCACGCTGCTATTGTCTGCCCGCTCTTTCCCTCCCTCCCTCCCTCTTTCTTCCCCCCTCCCTCTATCCTGCACTTTGCCCTTGGTCTAAAGGACAGCCAAATTTCTGTGCGGTGTTGGTCACGAGGCGCGCGAAGAGCGTGCTTGCCTGCCTGCCTGTTCAGTGCTCATGCTCACGCGTCCGTCGAGCCCGCTGGGATAAACTTGAGGGCAGCGGCATTGATGCAGTAGCGCTTGCCTGTCGGCGCCGGGCCATCGGGAAAGACGTGCCCCAGATGCGCACCCGTACGCGCACACAAGACCTCGACGCGTACCATGCCGCCGGACGAGTCCATGCGCTCCAGGACGTGGTCGGGATCGATGGGCTGAAAGAAGCTTGGCCAGCCCGAGCCACTCTCAAACTTGTGCTCAGTCGAGAAGAGCGGCAGCCCACCCACCGCACACACCCATGTACCTGCTCCGCCGCACAAAACCCCACGACACACGGTGAGATCTTGCACAGCACTGGCACGCAAGTCGGCTGCACGAACCGCTGCCGTGCAGCCGCCTGTCGACAAGCACACACCCTTCTCCCACACACAAACTGACCTGGCTCCTTGCAGTCGTGGGGGGTTCCATCGACCGTCTTGCCTGTGAAAGGCGGCTCGGTACCATGGTTAAAAATCACGTTCATGCTCATTTTGGATAGGTCGGCGGCCTTGGCCTCGAGAATCTGTTGCTCAAGTGGAATCTTTTCGAGCGAGAACCCGCTGTCGCTCACCAGCTTTGGTTCGATGCATTTGAGCAGCTCGATTTCGAAGGTGAGCGACTTGCCAGCCAGCTTGTGGTTGGCGTCAATCTTGAAGCTGCCGTCTTCCCCTACGTCCACCACACGCGCAATCTGGCCCGTGGGGAGTTGCACCTCAGTGCCCAGGTCCAGCTTGGCCCCAGGTGGCAGTGTGCCTGGCTGCAGGGTGACCATCATGTTCTCCCTCGGCTCGCCGTAGCCCTCGGCCGGGGGGAACGTGCTCGACTTCTTTTCCCCTACCTCCATGCCCATCACGGCCTTTTCGAAGCCAGGGACGACCTCGGCCATGCCGAGGGTAAATTCAAAGGGCACATTCCGCTTGCGACTGGAGTCGAACTCCGAGCCATCCTCCGGCAGCGTGCCCACGTAGTGCACCTGCAGGTGCGGGGTGTGTGGTGCTGGTGAGATCGCCGCGTCGCCCGCACGACCGCGGCGCGCGTCCCGCAGGTAAACCAGGTCGCTGGCCGTGCTCTCGCCCCCTCCCTCCCTCTCCTTTCTCTTTCTCTGTTTCTCGCTTTCTCGCTCGCTCGCGCGCGCGCGCGCGCTCTCTCTCTCTCACTCTCTCTCTATCACACACACACTCTCTCTATCACACACACACACACACACTCTCTCTCTCTCTTTCTCTCTCTCTTTCGCTCTCTCTCTGTCTTCCTTTCGCTCTCTCTCTCTCTCTCTTTCTCTCTCTCTC